>JADMIO011301949.1_pt1 | contig 67866 bp, 50 predicted proteins | sample 8958161 | NCBI WGS metagenome assembly JADMIO01 (sample SAMN16585339, study PRJNA669376) | soil metagenome | isolation source: Crop rotation soil | place: USA: Cullars Rotation, Alabama | collected 2011 | reverse complement strand
CGCGACAACTTGTCCACGTGGAATTCTAAGCTTAGGATCCCAATGTGCTGGAAAGCTTGCGTTGTTGGACACCGCTCTTGAGGAATCGGAGACCGTTGTCACAGACGATGCTTCGGTCAACGCGTGGGAAGACAACGAAGCGCCGACCGCCCTTGAGGCACAGAGCTTTGACAGCGAGCCCCCCGCCCCTGTTCCTCTGCGGACCGGCGCCTCAGCGGATGCCGCGGAACTTCGCAGCCTACGGGCTCGAATGAGCGAGCTCGAAGAGCAGCTCGAACGCGCCGAGGCTCGCGCGACCAGTGCTGAGCAAAACGTCCATTTGCTCCAAGGCGAGCTCGAGACAACACAGGCCGGCGCCAAATCGGAAAAGGATTACTTTGCCCTCCGAGAAGCGGCGAACAAGAAAGACAAAGAAATTCTCCGCCTCAAGAATGAGCTGAACGAGAAGGAGCAGGCCGAGCTGGAGATGCGCGAGCGCGACGTCCAGATGGAACAAAAGCTCGCGCAGCAAACCGCTGAGCTCAATCGGAAAGAAGCACAGCTGAAGGCCCTCACCAGTCGCGCGGACGCGCTTTTGGGCGAAAAGAAGCGGGCTGAATCTCAGGCCCAAGCCATTCGAGATGAGGCCCGGACGGCCACGGAGCGGATTGAAGCCGCCGAGGCCCAAGTCCACCAGGCCAACGAACGACTTCAAGAGCTGGAATCAGAGCTGGCAGCCGAACGATCGACGCGGGACAGAACAGAACAGGAGCTCGAGGCACTTCGATCCGAGACTGCCGACTCGCGATCCGTCACGGAAAACCTGCGAGAAGAGCTTGAAAGCGCTCGAACCCAACTCGCCGAGCAGACCACGGCGTTTTCTGAAGAGGGGTCAAGCTTGCGGTCTCGTTTGTCCGAAGTGGAGACCCAGCTGTCTCAACATGAAGCCCGCGTCGGCAAGCTGTATCAGCGCATCAAAAACGATGAGAAATTGCGCGAGCGGGTCAAGAAGGCCTTGAGCATTGCGCTGCAGCTTTTGGAAGAGGCAGGGGCGTCCGGAACAGGGGATGTGCCCGTCGATGACGAGCCCCGGGCAGCCTGAGGACTTGGGTCGCTCTCAGTGGTCGTCTTTTTTGGGTGCGTTCTTCTTGTCGATCATCTTCTTCGCCATGGTCTGAATGCCCGAAGAGACGTTCTTGTTGCGTGCCAGGTCTTTGATCTCCGACTCGCGGAGCGTCGAAAGAAACCGCATGGCAATGGCGACCGGCACCTTCGGGTTCTTCACCAGGGCGACCTTCAACGGATAGGACTTGAGCCACTCCCGGTGGTTGTAAATGACGCGCAGCACGTCGTCCGTGGCCGCGCGGTTGTTGGCGACAGAGAGCACTTCACCATCCGTGATGCGCGGGCTCCGGATCACAGCAAGCGAGACCAGTTTGTTGCTGTCGCGAATCAGCAGACCCCGGGCCTCTTTGTTGCCCTTGGTGGCAAGTTTGATCTTTTCGGCCACGCTCATCTTGAGAACTTTTTGGCTGATGCTGAGCCGCTTCCCCTCTTCCAAAGCAGGCGCTGCGGATCCCTCGTCCGCGAGCTCCCGGTGCGCGGCGATCACTTCATCGGCCGTGGGTCCCTGATCCACCGGGGCGTCCGGAGCGTCCACGCCGAACAGGCGGATCCGCGCGTCCCTCATCTGCGGCACGTCGGGCAAATGCAGGCCGCTGCGCACAGCGAAGTCACAGACGCTGTCGGTCAGCACCGCGTTGACGTTCGGATTCTTGCAAAGCTGACGAATGATCCCTTCGTGTCGGAGAAGCCGAAGCTGGTTCTGGCCAATGACCTCTGCCAGCCGGAGAACGCACCGACTTGCCACGGCTGCGATCTCTTCATCCGGCGTGCTGCCGTTCAAGATCAGCATTTCCGCATAGGCTTCTCGGTCGCCAAACAGCCGCATCATGAAACCGAGCACCGGAGGCTGAAGGCCTTCGTCCCGGAGCGCGGTTCCTAAGATCTTGTCCGGCAGGCCGCTTGCGGTCTTGACCGCCGTGTCACGAACGTTCGGATCCGCATCAAACGTGAGCAGGAACAACGCCGCGACCATGTCCGGGGGAGAAAGCGGAATCATCGCTTTCGCAGCCATCATCCGCAGCGGCACCGGCGAGGTGGGCTCCACGTGCTTGCGCAAGTGCTGCGGGAGGAAGTCGCCCGTGATGGGAGCCGTTGGGCGCGCCTCGGCCTCCGTGCTCATGGCTGATTCCTTTGATGGATGATTCGAAGTCCTTGCAAGGTGAGGAGCTCATCGACTTCCGCAATCAACTGAGACTCGCTTGCAACCAACGGCGCGAGACCTCCTGTGGCCACCACGCGAATCGGAAACCCAAGCTCCTTGATCATGCGCTGACAAATTCCATCGACCATGCCGACATAGCCAAAGACAAGACCCGACTGAATGGAGTGAACCGTGTTTCGGCCCACCACGTGCGGCGGACGCGCGAACTCAACGCGGGGCAACTTTGCGGCATGACTAAAAAGCGCGTCCATCGAGATGATGACGCCTGGGGAGATGCTCCCGCCCAGGTACTCACCTTTGGGCGATACAGCGTCGAACGTCGTCGCCGTTCCAAAATCGACGATGATGAGCCCTGAACGGTGTTTTTCAAAAGCCGCCACCGCATTCACCACCCGGTCCGCGCCGACTTCGCGGGGGTTGTCGTAGAGGATGGGCATGCCCGTTTTCACTCCGGGGCCGATGAACAGCGGCCGGCGCTTGAAGAAGCGCTCGCACATGGTCTCAATGCTCAGTTGCAGGGTCGGCACCACGCACGAAACCACGACGTCGCGAACCGCCGTCGGTTCCAATCGGGACCACCCGAAGAGCTGGGTTAGGAGAATTCCATACTCGTCCGAAGTTCGACTGCGGTGGGTCTCGACGCGCCAATGATCCAGAAGGCGATCGCCTTCGAACGCCCCCAAAACTGTGTTCGTGTTTCCGACGTCGATCGCGAGAAGCAAGAGGGTCCCCTACGTGGACACCTGCTCTACATCACCTGCCAGCACGCGCTCCACATTTCCAGAAGGTGTTCGAACGAGCAGCGCGCCCGTCTCATCGATGTCTTCGGCCTTTCCCACCCACTCCCCTCTTTCGGTGCGGATGGAGACCGACTGTCCCAAGGTCTGAGACATTTCTTTCCATGCAGTCCGGACCGGCGCGAAGCCCACCTCTTCGTGGAGATCCATCCACTCTTCAATGCGCGTCAGGAGACTTCCCGTCACTGCCGGACGCGCGACACGCTCTCCCAGTTCTTCGCGAACCGAGGTCACGACGTCTGCAATCTCGGCGGGGAAATCGGTGCGGAGGGCATTCAGGTTCACACCCAAACCGACCACGACAAACGCGGCGCGGTCGCCATCTGTGGACAGCTCGGTGAGAATGCCGGCCAGCTTGCGATGCTTCACCCGAACATCGTTCGGCCACTTCAGGGTCGGGTGAATTCCCAAGTCGCGCAGACACTCGGTCACCGCCACCGCCGTGACCAGCGTCAATTCGGGGACTCGGCTGAGCGGAAGGTCCGGTCGGAGGATGAAAGAACAGTAAAGGTTCAGGCTGGCGGGCGATGCCCACGTGCGGCCACGACGCCCACGCCCTTCGGTTTGAGACTCCGCAATCACGACGAAACCGTGGGGCGCGCCGCTCGATGCCAGCCGAAACGCTTCGGCGTTCGTTGAATCCACAACGGGGAGGTAGACGCTGTTGCGCCCTAGGTCGTGTGTGCCAAGGAAAGGAGACAGCTCGAGAGATGACAAGCGGTCTGGAAGCTCCACAAGTCGGTATCCGCGCGCGGGCACCGCATCAATTCGATAGCCTTGTAGACGCAACGCCTCCACCGACTTGAACACGGCGGCGCGCGACAGGCCGAGCTTCCCGGACAAGGCTTCGCCCGAGGTGTATTCATCCCCGCTCTCGGCAAGGAACGCGAGCACCAGTTCCTGATCACTCTGGTCGTTCAGGCGAAGCGACACGATGTGAAAGTAGGCCAACCCAGGCTTCGGCGCCATAAGGCGGCCAAGCCGGCCTACTCCTACTCGATGGCGCCATGTATGACTCCAAAACCAGTCGAGACTGAAGGGTGCGTCGGCCCTCAAAGATTCGAAACACCTCCGCGCGGACGAGTCCCACCCTCAGGGCGAAGGTCATCCGATTGAGCAGGACACCTTCGCGCTCTTTTAGGCGCGTGGTGCTTTCCACCACGACGCAATTCGAAAACTGACCCGCCGGCGATTCGCAGCCGGCCCCGACGGATTGGATCTTGTAGTGCTCGGCGACTGAGGGGCTCAGAACGTTGGTCCACGAGTGGCCCACTTCCACCGGATTCTGCAAGAGGTAGCGCTGTGGGTCTCGAACCCCTGCACTGTCATGTCTCAGTCGGCCCCCTTGGTTGTCGATGAAGTAGCCCGATTCTTCGCGGACAATGCGGACCTTCATCTTCCGGCTCTCGCTCAGAAGCTGCGTCTGATAGGTCCACTCCTGACCGATGCCCAATGGGTAGTACTCGCTCGCAGCGGTCGATTCTGCGTTACCCGAGGCTCCGGCGCTGTGGGCACAAGCGTGACCAAAGACCCCCCACCCGAATGCCATCGCAGTCTTTAGCCACCGTTTCATTGCGAACCCTTTCCTTGTCGCTCCAGTGTTTCCCATGCGGACAGTGCAGCCTCTCGAACGCGGGGCTCATCATGGCCCTGCGCAAGGGTGTACAGATACCCTTTCGCTTCTTCCCCGCCGATGATTTCCAGCGCAAAAATGATCTCGCGCAGAAATCCGCTCTCCTTCTTTCGGCCAAGCTCAATCAACGCCGGAGTCGCGCGCGGGTCGTGCAGCTCAACGAGCACGCCGATGGCCTCTCGTACGGCGAGCGGATCATCCCCTTCCAGCCTTTTCAACCAGACAGGGAAAGCACGTGGATTCTTGCGGAGCGTAAGGACACGCAGGGCCGCCTCTCGCATTCGCGGGTCCTGGGCGTCCAGCTGTTTCAGCAACACCGGATCCCTCGCGTTCAATGCCGTGAGCTGAAGGGCTGTTTGCTCCACCACGTCTGCGAGCGCGCGTTCGAAAGCCTCGTGAAGCGCGCCCGAGGGCGATTCGACCGTTTGAGCCAGAGCTCGCGTGGCCGTCGCATTCAAGCGGACCGACTCATCGCCCTGTCGCTTTCGCGCGACCAGCTGGACTTCCAGCTCTGATCCCTGGTCGAGATCCAAATCTGCCGAAAGGGACAGCCGAACCGGACTCGAGTTGGGGCCCGGCCGTTCATCCTCGCTCAACACTTTGAAACGGGAGTCCTTCGACAAGCGATTGCGCAGGGACTGTGTCGCTTCTTCCTGCGTCAAACCCATGGAGGCCATCTCTTCCCATTCGTGGCCCGAGGTGGTCTCCACGCTGGCCACCACGTGCAAGGAAGACCGCTGGCAGGCAAGAAGCCCGAAGGCGCAGCACCACACCCACCCTACAGCTGGCTTTCTACCCAGCGGCCCCTCCTTCCGGAGAAGAAACGGGCGGTGGGGCTGGCGAAGCTTCTGGCGCGCCAGGCGATGAATCACCCGAAGCGCTCACGTCAGTGGGCGGCGCATTTTCGGGCCGAGCGCCTCGGCCCCGTCGACCCCGGCGGCGACGTCGGCGACGGCGTCCTCCGCCCAGCGTGCCTGCGGGTGCCTCCGCGCCTCCCGGCCGCGCTTCGAATGCGCGTGATTCGTCGGATCCCTCGTCTGCGCGATCGGGTTCCTCACTGGAGTCGCCCGGGCCGAACGGTTCGGCTTCATGGGCGGCTGCACCACCCTCAGTGAGGCGCGGGCTCTCCCCGCTCTCTTGCGTTTCGTGCCTATGCCGTTGGCGCTCTTCACGGCGGCGCTGAGCTTCTTCGCCGTCTTTGCGCGCTTGCTCGAAGAAGGCTTCGTCCAGCTCGTACAGCTCAAGCTGAGCGCTTCGCACACCCACTTTGGCTTCCAGGAACTTGTCCCCGAGCGCATCGCCGCACCACAAGAGCACGAGCGCTCCAGAGTTCTGGGCCTCGGCTCGGGCATCGGCACGCAACTCCTGCGCGCTCAGCAGCAGACCCACTTGCGCGGAGTAGTGTCCCAAGTCGCGCCGAAGATCTTGAACGGTCTTCCGGTCCAAGGGCGCCGAAGCACGCAGGATGCGGACTGCGTAGCGCAGTTCCACGCTCCCTTCTCGACGACGCGCCGTCATCAACGGTCCGTCTTTAGAGCGCTTCGCAACCTTCAGCTCACGAAAGGAGAGCCCGTGCAGAAGCCGCACCACCGACTTTTCCAAGGCGGCGATGTCCGTCTTTGCCAACTTGCGTCCAAGCTCCCGGGCCGTCGCTCGACGGGCCTCTTTGACCGCCGCCTTGGCCGCAGAGAACAAGGCGCTGAAATCTTCTGTCTCCAGCGAGGAAACGCTGCTTCGCTTGGGGAGAACCGGTCGTCCCCCTTCGAGCGGAATGCCCAGAGCTTCGGCGAAGGCGGCTTGCAGCTCCGCCGGCGCGAGCTCCGACGGAGATCCGGCCTTTTCGAGAAAGAGGAGCCTTCCCTCTCGTGCGAAGTTGAACTGCGGTCGGCGACCGGCATCAATGCGGCGCTGATTGTCTTCTAGGAGCGCCGTCAAGACGTCCTCCGAGCTCAGCTCATCGCTCGCGAGCTCTCGCGAACGGGCGCGCTCCAGGAGCGCCTCGGCCGTGATCCCTGCATCGGCTTCCGAAAGCAACTCAAACGCCACCTCGGCCACGGGCGGGTAGCGCCGCCTTCGAATGTTCCGCCCTTCGTCCTCGTCCGGCCGACGTTTGCGCTCGCTGCGACCAGAGCTTCGAACGAGATCTGCTCTGGGTTCTGGATGACGTTCTGGGCTCCGCAGCGGGGGAAGACTGTCCTCTTCGTTCTCCGGAGGCCCCCCGGTGGCGGCCAAAGCTTCCGCATTTTCCGGAAGGGACCAATCGGTCAGTGCAAACGTGTCCTTGGCGGTGACCATCACGCGTCGGTCTCTCGTGCGTCGAGCCATGGCCGCGAGGCGTGAAAGCATGGTTTGCTCTGGCATCTTGCCGACGTGGGAGAGCAGGTTCTGCGCGATCGATTTTTCCGTTATTTCTTGGAAATGGAGGGGGCGGCCTTCACTTTCCAGAACTCGGAGCGCAGCCTCATAAAAAGTCATTAGGTTTCTCGAATGAATTCCGTGGGTTACATCAAAAAAGCAGGCGGCGGATGCTAGACGCCGTGCTTTGGGGTTGTCAACGAAGGCGCGAATGATCCGCCTGCGATTTGGACAAACATGGCGACGCGATGCGGGAGCGCCCGTGGACTCGGTCGCGCTCTCCATTCATGGAATGAACTTGTTGGTCGGTGCCAACGAGGAGCCGCTTGCGGACGTGGCAGAAGCTTGGAGCGCCGCTTGGGAAGTGCTGACCCATCCCGAAGGCGAGCTGGCTGAGCTGACCTTGCCGGAGTCTCGTCTGCATCTGGTCATGCGCCGGCTCGCACCGCAGTCCGTGGTCCTCCAAGTGGCGCATTTGGGCAGTCCCGCGCGTCTCACACACGCGGCGGTTCCAGTCGACCTCGCCGATCTTCTCCGCGCCTGGATGGCGGGCGTGTCTGCCCTTGAACGCGAGCTTCAGAAGGAAAGCCGAGCGGACATCGCCAGACGCGTGCTGACCGCATTGGAGCACGTTCGGCAAATAAACCCTTTCTTGCCAGCCAATGCGCCTCGGGGTCCTGGGTATGGCTACCGTTGTTTCGCCCGGGACGATCTCGCATTCGGCTTTGAGCTCTGGGACCCCGACGAGCGCCTTCTGTCTCTTCATTCCGAAGGCAAGGCGCCGCTGGGCGCCCTGCTGGTTCCGGGTCGGGTGACGTTTCAACTTCCCGGGCAAGCGGTGGAGTATTCACCTGACAGCATCTTTCTCTTTGCCTTGGAGCTGGCAAGACGGGCGCACGCGCGGTTGGATTCGCGTCAGACCCCAAACGAAGCACTCCTCGATGCTCTGGATCCTCCGCTGGCCGCGGTCTTCCAATTCGGGTTGGACCTCGCCTTTGCCATCGAGCTTCGCAACAGCGCCCACCGCGACAACCCCTATCTGCGCGAGCTTGTGGAGCGCTGCCAGAAGGGGCTTCGCATGCTCAGGAGCAGCTCCCCCTCCCTGTCCTCGGAGTCAAACCCCGCCGCCGCAAAGGGAGGGTCCCGCGCAACGCCGGTGTCGACGCGCGTCCTGACCCGTGAGGGTCGCTTGCGGCGCCTTAAGTTCGTGCCGCGGTACCAAATTCGTCTGAATCCCCCGGATGCAGCGGTGCGCCTGATTCCGGTCGCACGGGGCGGGCTCTGGATTTCTTCATCGCGCTGGGCAGAACGGTACAACGGCAAGGGGGAACGTCTCTTCCGCTTGGAATCTGAGCAGGGCGTCGCCGTGTCGCCCACCGACTGGGCGCAGGTCGCGGAGCACTCACGTCACCTTGGTTATTTCGGAAAGCGAAAGGGAGCCACTTGGTTCCAACCACACGACGGGCTTCCACTCGGCCCAGGGCTGCACGCTCACGGAGACATGCTCTTCACTCAGTCCGAAACGCGCACCGCGGTCGCCTTTTGGGCCGCCACCGGTCGCGAGGCATGGCGTTTTTCGCCGTTCCGCTCTTCACGGATCCACGTCGGGGTGATCGGGCGGCGCGCCGTGATCGCGACCGATGCGGGGGACATGTTCGGTCTGTCCATGGTTGACGGTCAGCTGTTGTATCGCTTCGAAGCGCCCCTTCCATTCACCGCCGACCCCATCGCCTTGGGTCAAGCATTCGTCGCCCTGCTGAGCGCCGGAGAGCGAGGCGGCCTGGTCTGCGCAGATGCCGAATCCGGAAAACTTCTCTGGACGCGCGATCTGCCCTGGTCCTGCATCAGCGCGCCCGTTGTCGCGGGTGAACGCGTCTGGATCGCCGGACAAGCAGATGCCGGAAGTCGCGTGCTGTCTTTGCTTCCTTCGGGCAAACCGGATGTCCAGGCCTCCCTGCCCTTTACAGACTCCGAATACTTCGTCCTTCCCTTGAAGGATTCCGTCTTGGTGACGGGAAGCCAGGGCGCGGCGGCTCGATTCTCGCGTGAGGGCAAGTTGGAATACGCGGTGGAGCAGGCGGGCGAATCGGCCTGGAGAGGTCTGCCTCCGCGCTTGGCCCGGGGCGTTGTCTTTTTGCCCGGCGATCCCCTTCGAGCCCTCGACGCGAAGTCTGGTCGAGTGTTGGCGGAGCTCCGCGGTGGACCCGCCTTAACGGCGCTGGAAACCGACAACCAGGCGGGTGTTTACACCCTGGACGAAAGCGGCAAGCTCACTGCCTTCCGCCTTATCTCCCATTTCGCCGTGGTCGATTGATGACTTCTTCTGATTACTTCTTCGGCACGCCCGCGTCTTGAGGGTTGATCTCGTCTTCTGAGCGCTCGGTGACCATCGCCCCCTGCCACGCTTCACCCGGCGCCAACTTCCACTCCCGCTTGACCGGCACTTTCCAGCTGAACGACGACTTCCGGACCGACCCCCACGACGCACGGGCTGTCACATCCACTGCCATTTCCATGGTCTCTGCCTCAGCGGGAACACGGTCGATCCGATACTCGCCGAGCACCATCTGCGGAGGAAACAGGGGGATGAATCGCTCCGGATAGTCGATGCGGAGCGAGGGGTTCCCGACGTGGATCTCTCCCTTGAGCTTGCCGGCCGCATCAAAAAGCTTCCATGTCGCGTCCATGCTCACCAGCGCCACGGCCTTCTGAGTCCGCGACGCACGGTCCTCATGAATCTCGGTTTGAGCGCCCCACAATACAATGGGGAAAACCACCTGCCCGCCCGCCTCGGACCGAAGGTCCCCAGAGACGACGTCCAAGCGCAGCCCCTGGTCTGTCGCTGTCAACAACGGGGTGTACCGACCTTCTTTCATCGCCTGGAACGTCTGGCTCACGCGGTCAAACGCCGCGCGTCCCACCGCGGGATCTGCCACAGGCGCGGCCTTCTCGGCAGACTGCTCACGCGCCCTAAGGTAATCGTCGAACTTGGGATTCAGAGCGTGTTTCTTCACCAACGCATCGACGTCGGCGAAGTAGGACGCCAAGAAGAGCTTCACATCGGACTGAAACTTTTGCGCGTCAGACCCTTCGCGCATCCAACCCACGCGCTCGAGGTACCCTCGCTTGAGCTTCTCCATGTCCAAGCTTCGTTGGACCGCGCTCGTGGTGGCGCTGACACGCTGATAGGTCACCAAAGCTGCAGCCAAAACACCGACTGTGACGATTGCATAAACCACTGAGGACTTGCGCATAGAAAAGCCTTTATTCTATTCCGAAACGAGATGCACCTGACCCGTCAATACGGGTAGATGCACCTCATCGAGAGCGAAAACTTGGATGTTCGTTGAATCCAAAAAGTCGCATATGCCGCCGCTCAAGCGGGAATTCATGGTGATGCGTTGACGGACCGCCGAGGGACGTAAGCGGTAGTACCGTTCGCCACGATAGGCTGGCTGCTCTTGGCGTCCGTTCGGAAACTCCAACTTCACGCCGAGGGGCGAAAAATCATAGGGTATAAAGCGTTTGCAGTTGAGCTCAGCCTGTTCGGCGGAAGTGTACGCAGGTCCTGTGCAGTCGACACTCTCGAACACAATACCAAAGGAACGGGAGCCGACGTCCTGGCTGGTGAGCCGAAATCCGTCGGTCGCCCCGCCGATGGCTTCAACCCTCAACGCGCATCCCACCGAAGGGACCCAGACTTCTGCGGGAGAAATGAAATACCCCACGCGACCGGTCGAATCGTACAGGGCTGGACCTCCTCCCAAAGGGCCGCGAGGACCCGGGGCGCCTTCCCCCGTGAGGCCCTCCGCTCCGGTTCCTCCGGACTTTCGGGAACATGCCGCCAGGGACAACAGGGCCGCCAGAATCAGTCGAGGCATCCTTCCTCCTGTGCCAACCGCCCTCGGATGGCACCGACCAGCATCTGGATGGCTGTGTCGTTGTTGCCGCCGTGCGGAACGATGATATCCGCATGACGTTTGGAAGGCTCGACGAATCCGAAATGCATGGGCCGGACGTGCCGGAAGTACTGAGCCACGACATGGTCGAAGTCACGTCCCCGCTCTTTGATGTCGCGGGTGAGACGGCGAATGATCCGGACGTCGTCTTCGGCGTCCACAAAGATCCGGATGTCCAAAAGATCTCGAAGGGCTGGAATGTGCAGCACCAGGATGCCCTCCACCAGCACCACGTCTCCGGGCTCGACTCGCGTGACTTCCGGCATCCGGATGGACGCGACGAAGTCATAGACGGGTTTGTCCACGGCGCTCCCCGACTTGAGCTGACGCAGATGCCCCACCAAAAGCTCTGTGTCGAACGCGTCAGGATGGTCGAAGTTGACATGGCGCCGCTCGTCGAGCGTCAACTCGTTCAGGTCCCGATAGTACGAATCCTGGTCCACGAAGGCGACGCGCAGGTCGCCCAGAGAATCGCGTATCTTCCGGGTCACGGTCGTCTTGCCGGAGGCAGTCCCTCCCGCAATGCCGATGAAGAGTGGCCTGGACATTCAGTCGGTCTGTACTTGAGGCAGGTCCCCTGAACAAGCGCGGCGCGTTACCCCCGTACCAATTGCAAGAGCTGGTCAAGGTCCACGGGCTTGACAATCCGGTGCGTGAAGGGCGTTTCCACCACTGTTTGACGACCGAATGTCTCATAGCCCGACAGCGCGATGATGCGTCCCGAGCGAGGCCCCAGTTGATTCCGAAGGGAGCGAGCCAGCTCGTAGCCATCCAGGGAAGGCAGATCCAGGTCCAGGATCGACACGTCGGGAGCCATTTGGAGGCCCAGGGCAAGCCCTTCTTTACCATCGTGCGCGACGCAGACCTCATGCCCCAGGCCAGAGAGAAATTCTCCCAGGGTGTCTGCCGCATCCACGTTGTCGTCGACGATAAGAATCTTCAATGGCTGGGTCGCCCGCATTCCACAGTTGTCGAGAAAGGGGTAGTGGCGCCCCGCCCAAGAAGCTCCTTCGCAGGCGGCAGCTCGTTGCTCGCCGGCTTGCGGAGGTGTAGACGTACGTCCCCGTTCGTTCACGCGGAGTCCGCATGGTAGACAGCACGGATTTGGCGCAGGTCCTCGGGGAAGCCCAGGACATCGCCCAGAGCGTGTCGCAGCGGCTCACCTCAGCCCACGTTCTTTTGGCGCTCTTTACTGTGGAGAACCGGGCCCAGTTGCTCTTGCGTGAGCGTGGCATCGACGAAGACCGGCTGCTTCAAGTCATCACCGTGGCCCCCCAGGAACCCGAAGGCCTGGTTCGCGATCTCTTCGATCGCACCCGTGAAATCGCCCAAAGCTGCGGCTCTCCGGAGGCCGATTGTCTGCACCTTCTCATCGCTTGCACGCGCGTGCGATGCACCGCCCAGGAGCTGCTCACGAACGTCGGCCTGGACCTAAGCAGTCTTCGAAACACCGCGCTTTCGTATTTCTTAAGCGGGCGCATGCCCCGAAAGCTCCGGTTGGGTCGAACGACGCCAGCGGCTCCCAGGGATGGCGCCGGAGGTGCCCTGCCCCATACGGCGGTCCGAACGATGAGCTCAAGCAGCGTTGCGCTCTCGGCGCGCGACCTGGTCGATGAGGTCCCGCTCCCCCACGAAGAGACTGCCCCGGAAGCAGCGCCGAGTCCGACCACTGTCCCGGCGCCCGAGGCCGTTGCCAACCCCCTTCCAGCCAGTCCCTCCGCTCGAGCCCGCTTCACACCGGGTCAGTTCGTACTCGACCCCCAGGTCTTTCCTTTTTTGACTTCTCTTGGGCGAAATCTGTCGGTCGCTGCCTCGGACGGAAAGTTGGATCCGGTCGTCGGTCGGGGTCGCGAAGTCGAAGAGGTCATCGATATTTTGGGCAAGCGGCGGACGAACAATCCCTGCCTCTTGGGCGAGCCCGGCGTGGGCAAGACGGCCGTGGTGGAAGGGGTGGCTCAGCAGTTGGTCCGCCTAGGGGGCGCGCTCGGCGAAAAGATCATCGTCGAGCTGGACGTCGCCACACTTGTCGCGGGCACACAGCTGCGGGGATCCTTTTCCGAGCGTTTGAACGGTCTCAAGGATGAGGTGCGGCTTGCGAATGGCCGAGTGGTCGTTTTTGTCGACGAGCTCCACACCTTGGTGGGCGCAGGTGCAACGGGCGAAGGGCCGCAGGATGCTGCGAACGAGCTCAAGAGCGCGATGGCGCGCGGCGAGTTTCCGTGCATCGGCGCCACAACCCACGACGAGTTTCGGAAACACATTTCTTCCGACCCTGCTCTGGAGCGCCGCTTCACGCCTGTGGTGGTCCGCGAACCGTCGGTCGGGGAAACGATCGAGATCCTTCGCGGGATCATTTCGCGCTACGAAGACCACCACAAGATTCGGTACACCCCCGCTGCGCTTGAAGCCGCGGCGTCGTTGTCGGCGCGATACATCCACGACCGCTTTCTTCCCGACAAAGCGATTTCGCTGGTGGACCTGGCGGGTTCCCGCGGCCATCGCGAAGGCAAGAGCACGGTGGACGCCACCGACGTCGCGCGGGTCCTGTCCAAACTGGCGGGGATTCCCGAGAGCCGACTGCTCACGGCCGATTCGACTCGGCTTCTCTCATTGGAGGAAGAACTGGCGGACCGTGTGGTGGGCCACACCGAAGTGGTCGCCAAGATCGCCGCCGTTCTGCGCCGAAACTACGCCGGCTTTTCGAGCCGCCGTCCGATGGGGTCATTCTTGTTCTTGGGTCCAACGGGTGTCGGCAAGACCGAGCTCGCGCGCGCCTTGGCAGAAGTGTTGTTTGGAAGCGAGAGCGCGTTGGTTCGACTGGACATGAGCGAGCTGTCGGAAGCGCACAGCACCGCCAAACTGGTGGGAGCACCGGCCGGCTATGTGGGTTATGGCGACGGCGGCCAGCTGACGGAACCCGTGCGCCGACGCCCCTCCTGCGTGGTGCTGCTCGATGAGCTGGAGAAGGCGCACCGGGACGTTCTGATGCTCCTTCTTCAAATTCTCGAGGACGGACGCTTGACCGATGGCAAGGGTCGACACGTGGACTTCTCCAACACTGTGGTGGTGATGACGACCAACTTGGGTGCTGAGGCCTTCCACCCAAGTGGCCGCCGAATGGGATTTGGAGCGGAAAGCGCCGCGGCCAGTGGCTCCGCGCACGAAGCGGCCACGGCGGCGGCGCGTCAGGCGCTTCCCCCAGAGTTGTGGAACCGCATCGACGAGCGGCTCGTCTTTCTACCTCTGGCGCCGGTTGAAATCGCGGCCATTGCCGACCGTCTTTTGGCGGAGAGCAGCCGACGGCTTTCAACCGAAAAGGGCATCGAGTACTTCGCCGACAAGGGAGTCGTGGAGCACCTTTTGGATTCGGGTGGATTCGATCCCAAGCTCGGAGCAAGGCCGATGCGGCAGGTGGTTCAGCGCCTTGTAGAAGCCCCTTTGGCGGAGCGCATTCTTTCGGGCGAGTTTGGCGCGGGAGACCGGATTCGGGTCGCGCTTCAGCAAGGGCGCCTTTCTTTCTCTCGCGCGCGCGGCGCGTGAAAGCGCATTCCGTTGTTGTGGTGGGCTCCGGCCGGCTGGGTGGCGCCATCGCCCGAGGACTGTCAGAGTGGCATTGGCCCGTTTCGGGATGGGTCCGAACATCGGCTTCGCGGCGACGGTGGAAGGCGCTGAAAATCCCATGTGCGACCGATGCGACGCTGCACAAGGCAGAAATTGTTTTCTTTGCCGTCCCAGACGATGAGATCGCGCCCGCGGCAGGCCGCCTCCATTCCATCGCGGGAGCACAATCCGCGTTTGTGCATGGCGCAGGCGCCTTGACCTTGGAGGTCTTGCGTCGAGCTTCGGCTCGCCGAGCGGTCGGCAGCTTCCACCCACTCTGCGCGGTTTCAAGCGCAGACGATTCGCTGACTGGCCATTGGGTCGCGGTGAATGCATCGACACGCGCATTGGACACAAAGCTCACCGACATGGCCGCGGGTCTTGGGTTGGTCCCACTGACGACTTCCGAAAGACACCGAGACGCCTACCACGCCGGTGCGGTGATGGCGGCCGGAGGAGTCGTGGCCCTCTTGTCCGCCGCGGTCGAGGCATGGCGCCAGGCGGGAATCCCTTCTGCCAAGGGCCTTCAAGCGTTGCTCCCGCTCACGCGCAGCGCGTTGCGCGGAGTCGAAGGACGCGGCCTCCGGAGGGGCTTGACCGGTCCGGTGGCGCGCGGCGATGTCGCCCGCCTAAATGCGCACCTCCAGGCATTGCCACGACACCTGGCGCCGCTTTACCGAGAGCTCTCTCGTCAGGCGTTGGCTTTGGTGAAAAAGCGCTAGCGAGACGTGAGAATCAGGCGCGGCCCGCTCAATGCCTTTCGCAGCAGAATCAGTGTGGACTCCGAGGCCGCTTCTGCCTCCGTGATCCGCCGGATGCAAATCACCTTCTCGGGGGCTTTCTGTGCCATCAGAGACTTGACGTCTCCCAGCAGCTTGAGCGCGGCATCCAACATCTCGTCGCTTTCCTGGGACGTCGCTGCCTTCGGCCCGGCATGTTGGGCAATCTGTTCCCCAAACCGCTTCAGCGCCCTTCGGACCGCATCGGGATCAAAATGCTCCAAAGCTTTTTCGAGTGACGCCCCGCTGACTTCGAGCAGCCGCGGCGCTCCCGAAGCGGCAAGCTCCGGCAGAGGCAACTTGATCGTGCTGGGATCGAAGGCCCCCAAGAAACCCTCCTCTGGAGCGGAGACTTGGTAGGGAACCCAATCCACCCACAGCGAGAGGCGGTCCGCCCCCTCCTGAATGGCTTTCTTCTCCTCTCCTTCTATGGGTGGGAACTGCTCTGGTGCGCCGATAAACGCGATGGGAAAGACAATGTCTGCCCAGAACTCCTCAGGCGCAGCGCCACTTCCCTCCACCGTGGCCGTGAGGTGCGCCAACATCTCGAGCATTCGCGGGGCATGCTCGGTCTGCGTCTGAATGGGCTTTCCCAGCTCAAGTCGAGCGAGCGCACCGACGAGCTGTCCTTCCAGCTGTGCTTTCGCAGCCGCGGGCACCGAGTCTCCGATGCGCGCAATTCCGTCTCGAAGATCGCGCGTCAGTTGCTCGGGGGTGGAGCTCCACGTCTTCTTGGCTTTCTGTAAATCCAAAAGAATGATTTGAACAAAAGCCGGATCGAACAATCGCTGGTAGTCGAGCGCAGTCAACCGAACCGGTGCCGCTGCCGCCTGTGGCGCAAACTTGGATTGCGCAATGGCGCGTCGGATTTGTGTTTCAGGTTCCTCGAGCAGAGTGAGGCGCGCCTTGCTCAACGCGTCCGCGACGGCGGCATAAGGCGAGAAGAAGATAAGGGCCTCCGCAAAACCCAACGAAGCGCCTTCGGGTGCTTCGCGGTTCGGAAACCAAAAGGCCGTGTTGTCCCGAGCGATGCGGGTGGCGAGCGCCACGGCCAGACCCAGCGCGACCAATTGATGAGCATCCTTTGCCTCAGAGAAGGGGCCTCCCAAGACTTTGATGACACCCTTTTCAAGGTCTGCCCAAGAGGCCTGCTCAGGATCCAGTTTGGCTTCGCCGACCGCCGCCAGGGATTGCCGAAGATGGTCCAGCGCGGCCGCGAGATGAGGAGGATGGAGGAAACCCATGCGCGCCCCCATAGCAGGGTTGTGCGAGAGCGCCTACTCCACCGAAAGCTTCGTTCGACGACCGAGAGGGATGGGGTGGTTTTCAATCAGCGTGCGCCCCTCCAACGTGAATGCGGAGAAGAGCAGTTCCTTCTCGCCGAATGTGATGAGGCCACACGTTTGCTCCGCCGCGCCGATGAGCTGCCCAGGGTTCACAAAGAACCGAGGGCCGATCTGCACGACGCGCGGCTCGGGCTGGTTGGCATGGATGAATAAGGTTGCATTGAGCAGATCCTCTCGGGTGAGGTCGTTCTTGTCGTGCACAAGGCAGCACAGGGTCTCGCCCAGCATGTCCATGGCCCGCTTGCCGATGGCCGGATCAGGGACACGGACGAAGCGCTCGACGAGTTGAGACACATCGTTAACGTCCTCCGCTTTCGCAGCAGCGCGCTCTGCGGGACCTTGCGAAACCAGGAAGTCGGTCACATCCGAGAGGAACGCCTGATCGTCGTAAGGGCGGTTTCCACGCGCCGATTGCTTTTTCTGAAGCAGCCAGTCGTCCAAATCGGAATACCGATCGCCCAAAAAAAAGAAACGCTTCGCGCCCTTCCCTTTGAGCAGCTCGTAGGCTGCATCGAACGCCTGCAGATCTCCTCGGCTGTTTCCCCAGAGGCCAACCACAGAGTCCTCACGCGTACAACAAATGGGGAGCTCGACGCTCCGTGAAGCGACGAACATCCTGATGGAACCCCTGAACCAATGCATCCAAGGGTGCGCCGGCTTCCATTTGGTTGCGGATGGCATCTGTTCCGCAAAGCAGATCGAACGCGGGCACTTCCCGAACGAACTCGTATGCGTCGCGTCTCCAGGAAAATTCGTTGGGGTTGAGCTCTCTGCACACGCGCACCACGGCCAATGCAGTCCGAAGCGGCAAGAACGCATTTCGATCCGTGACGTGCATCATGGCGCCGCCGCAGCGCTCCCCCTTGTGCTTGTCAAAAGTCGGCGTGAAGGCAACGGAACGAAACCTCACCCCGGGCAGCTCCTCACGTGAAAGCTTTTCGACCACGAGGGCACCCGACAGCCAGGGAGCACCGAACTGCTCGAAAGGGCGACAGGTGCCGCGGCCTTCAGATAGGTTGGTACCCTCAAGAAGACACATGCCCGGATAGACCAGGGCTGTGTCCAGCGTCGGCATGTTCGGCGAGGGCGGCACAAAGGACAGTCCCGTCTCGTCGAAGTACTGGTCACGCTTCCAGCCCTCGCACGGAACCACGGTCAGGTCCGCGCCCATCTTCTCTTCGGCATTCAGAAGCTGCGCAATCTCGCCCACGGTCATGCCGTGACGATTCAAAAGGGCATAGAGCCCAACGAAAGAACGAAAGCCCTCGCCGATCAGATTGCCTTCAAGCTGAACGCCGCCCAGCGGGTTCGGGCGATCGAGAACCACAAAGCGCACCCCAACACGCGCGGCAACCTTCATCGCCAGCGCCATCGTGTAGATGTACGTGTAGTAGCGGCTCCCCACGTCTTGGATGTCAAAGACGAGCACGTCGAGGCCCTCCAGCCATTCCGGTTTCGGAGAGAGCGACTCGAACGTCGAGCCATAAAGACTGTACAGGGGAGCCCCGGTCTCGGCGTCCATCGAATGGTCGACGGAGATCATGTATTGGGCTTCCCCACGAATCCCGTGTTCGGGGCCGAACAGAGCCTTGAGCTCAACGCCTGGGGCCTGCTTCAGGAGATCAGCGAGGTGCCGCAGCCTACTGTCCACGCTGGTGGGGTTCACGATCGCACCGACTTTTTGTCCCCGCAGTGGAGCGAACTCCTGCGCGACCCAGACATCCAGGCCTGTCCGCACCCTCATCGTCCAAGCTCCTCTCGAGGTGCCATTGGGCGCGAGACTTTAGTCTGCTTGACGCCCGCCGAGAACGTGGGTTGAACAGCCCTCTTGGAAGCTTCACTTCGAACGCTTGAGGACCTGGGTTTCCCCCTGGTGCGCGAAGCTCTGGCCCATCGGACTCGCACAGCCATGGGTAAGCGCCGTGCCGCCAAACGCCCACTTCTCGAGTCGCGGGAGAAAGTTGAGGAATGCTTCGCTTGTGCGGCCGAAGGTCTACTTCTTCGCGAGCAAGCCTTTCGGCTGCCATTGGACAGCGTGGCCGACATTGACGACTCCATCGCGCGCGCAGCCAAAGGGGCCCTGCTGGAGCCTCGCGAACTCATTTCGATCGCCCAAACGCTGTTTGCGCTGGATCGGGCCCGTGAAGGTCTGCTCGCGCGCGAACACGTTTTACCGAATTTGACCCCTTGGGCCCGGCAGCTGCCGTCGCTGGAGTCCCTCGCGGCGCGCCTGGACTATGCCTTCGAAGCGAGTGGAGAAGTCAGCGACCGGGCCAGCCCTGCTCTTTTGGAAGCCCGGAACCGAGTCCGTGGACTGCACCGTTCGCTCAAAGCGCGACTCGAAACTTTTCTACGCGATGAGTCGTTCACACCGAACCTTCGTGAAGAATATTACTCGGTTCGACACGACCGGTACGTTCTCCCCATCCTTGCGTCGCACCGACAGGAGGTACCCGGAATCATCCACAACGCGAGTCAGTCGGGGCAGACGCTTTTCGTCGAACCCGAGGCACTCGTGGGAATGGGCAACGAGCTCGCGATCGCGGAATCGCTCGTGCTTGAGGAAGAACGCCGCGTTCTCCAAGAGCTCAGCAACGCGGTGGGAAGAGAGGCCGACCGCATTCACACGGGCCTTGAGGCAGCGGCTTTCTTAGATGAAGTCGAAGCCGTTGCCCTCCTGTCCGAGGAACTCCAGAGCCAAGTCCCGAAATTGGAACCTCCGGGCGGGGATCTAGATGTGCGCGCCCTTCGCCATCCGCTCCTTCTCCTCCAAAGAAAGGACGTGGTGTCCAATGACGTCTCTCTGTCGCAGGGGGTGCAGGCCCTGGTGATCTCGGGGCCGAATGCCGGAGGAAAAACGGTCACACTGACAGCCGTTGGCCTGTGCGCCCTCATGCTGAAAGCCGGACTGCCAATCCCCGTCGCGGAAGGCTCGCGTTTTCCCCTTTTTCGTTCCATCCATTCCGCGGTGGGGGACGCACAGAGTTTGGCGGAGGGGCTGTCCACGTTCAGCGCCCATGTGCGGGAGCTGCGAGACATCCATGCGTCTGCTTCACAAGGTTCTTTGGTGTTGATCGATGAGATCGCTGCGGACACCGATCCGCAAGAAGGCGCAGCCCTTGCCGGTGCGCTTTTGGAAGATCTGATCGAGCGCGGCGCAGTCGTCATGGTCACGACCCACCTGGAAGAACTGAAGGCCCTGGCCCACGTGGATGCGCGCCTGGCGAATGCGCGCGTGGGGTTCGACCCACGAAAGATGGCCCCCACGTACCGCTTGCAGATGGGGGCCGCGGGGTCGTCTTCGGCGATCGAGCTGGCGGAACGGATGGGGTTGCCGCGGGCCCTGTGCGAGCGCGCTCGCGAGCGACTGACTCGGGGAGGAGGAACGTTGTCGCTGGCGCTGCGCAAACTGGAGGAGGAGCGCGAGCGTCTTGCCCGAGAGGCGGATGCTGCGTCGCTCGAAAAACAATCGCTTATTTCAGAGCGCGCCGCCTTTGAGGCAGAGCGGAACAAAGAACTTCGCCAACGAAGAGAAGCCCTCAAAGCAGAGTTCGATCGAATGCTCATTGAAGCGCGCGATGTGGTGTCGGCGCTCCGGAAAACAACCTCCCCTCAAGAGGCGGAAGAGCTCGAGAAGCGGCTTCGCTCGGGCGCGCGCGAGCTTGAGCAAACGCTGATCCGCGAAAACGAAAAGTCTACGGCACCAGCGCCCGCCGAGCTCACGCCGGGAATGCGGGTGCGCCATTTGGGCATGGGTCGCGATGTTGAAGTTCTAGAGGTTCAGGACGACGCGGTTCTGGTGGTCGCGGGCGCCCTCAAGCTCAAGGTGCCGCGCACCGAGCTGGGCGCAGCGTCGCAGGCGCCTGCAGCTCGACCCTCGCGCCGCTCAACGCATTTCGAGCCAGTCTCTCTTCGGTGCGACGTCCGTGGAATGCGCGCCCAAGATGCGTTGCGCGAGCTCGAAGGCTTTCTCGATCGCCTGATGCGAGCCGGTGAGGCTTCGGGGCTCGTGGTGCACGGCCACGGCACCGGAGCACTGAAAGCCGCCGTTCGAGAATCCCTGAGTGCTTCGCCTTACGTCGAAAGGTTCAGACCGGGAGAAAGCCACGAAGGCGGCGATGGCGTAACGCTCGTGACTCTGCGCGACGCATGACCCTAACCCTATGCCTGATCGCCCTGGGTCGCGCCCAGAGTGGCCTGCGCAGCGCTTCCGTCGAGAACAACAGCCGCCTCCACGTTGGGGTTTTGCAGCATGCGCAAGGCCAAAAAGATCGCGCCTCCGCACACAGCTCCAACTGCAGGGTTGGGCCACGGCATTCTTGGAAGGTACGCCTTGGCCAAATCCAGGAGCACGCGGACAACCACCGAACCCGTGTGCGAGCTCCCCAGAGATTTGGCGACGCGACGCAGCGGAGCTCCCGGTTCCCACTGAGCCCCGATCCACTCGGTGATCCGCGCGGCTGCCCCTAGCATGGGACGCTGGATAGCTCGGATCGAAGACTTCTCTGTGACGTTCCGGAAACATCACCGCAAAAAGCGTCAGCGCCTGGATCGGCGATGTTTTCCAAGCTTTCGGCTTTTGATAGATTCTTTTTGTTTCGGGTGCTTGGACGCAAGGGCGCGGAGGCGATCGAACCCAGGATGGACCGACGACGTCCGGCTTTCTGGGGCCACCCGAGGTGGCGCTTCGGCCAGCTCCAGATCCAACTGGCGTCTTTCCAGGTTCACGGAAGCAAGGCGCACTCGGATGGGTTGTCCAACCCGGATTGATCGCCCGTTGGGAAAAACGAGCGCGTGTCGTCGACCGTCCAGCCGTGCCCCCGGTCCCAGGCGCGATGCCTTCACCAGTCCTTCGACGACCGGGTCCGCGAGCTCCACAAAGAAGCCCAAGTCCGTGAGTGAGGAAACAATGCCCTCAAATTCCTCGCCCACGCGGTCTTTCATCAAGAGCGCAGAATAGAATGCCACCACTTCGCGCTCTGCCTGAACGGCTGCGCGCTCTCGCTCGGAGCAGTGCGTGGCCAGCTGCTCGAGGTGTTCCAGCTCGCGCTCGCTCTTCTCCGAAGTCTTTCGTCGACCCCGTGCCCACACATTTTTCAGCAGTCGATGAACCAAGAGATCCGGATAGCGCCGGATCGGCGATGTGAAGTGAAGGTAGTGCTCCGCCGCAAGCCCGTAGTGCCCCACGTTCTGAGCGGAGTAGACGGCTTGCATCATGGAACGCAGCAAGAGCTGGTTGAGCGCCCGTTGTTCGGGGTGACCGGCCAGCTTGCGCATGAAGGCGTTCAGCTGCTTCGAGTCTGCCTTCTCAATGTCCTGCAAATGAAAGCCATACGCTTCGGCGAGACCCGCGAAGGTCGCGAGCTTGTCCGGATCGGGCTCGGCGTGAAACCGATAGACAGTGGGAACGGAGCGCTCACTGAAGAACCGAGCCACGGCTTCATTGGCCGCAAGCATGCACGCTTCGATCAGGCGATGACTCTCCAGCCGTTCGCGCCGTTCAATGCCTTCGGGACGCCCGTCTTCGCCCATCCGAACCTTGTGCTCGGGGAGGTCAAAATCAATGGCTCCCCGCGCGGTCCGCATGGTGTGTAGAACTTGAGCCAGCTGCGCGAGCGTTTGAAAGTGTGGGCGGAAATGGTCGCGATGGGGCACCGACTTGCCATCGAGCACGGCCTGGACCTCTTCGTAAGTGCACCGCGCCGCGCTGCGCATGAGGCCGGGATACAAGGTTGTTTCTTGTGTCTCGCCCGAGGAAGAAATGACCAACTCCGAGACGAGACACAGACGATCTTCGTCAGGCTTCAGGGAGCAAACCCCGTTCGAGAGGCGCTCCGGCAGCATGGGAAGAACGCGATCGGGCAAATAGACCGATGTGCCTCGCGCACGGGCTTCCTTGTCTAGGGCACTGCCCGTGCGCACGTAGTGCGAAACGTCGGCAATCGCGACCCAAAGTCGCCACCCCCCACCCGGCAGTGCTTTGGCGTGAACGGCGTCGTCGAAGTCTCGTGCGTCGGCGCCATCGATGGTCACCAGGGGCAAGTCGCGCACGTCCTGTCGACCCTCTTCCAAGGCGTCCCGGGAATGAATCGTCAGTGGGATCCGATCCGCTTCGTCCATCACTTCCGCCGGGAACTCATCCGAAAAGCCCTGCCCAAAAACGATGGAAAGGACTTCGTGCGAGGGATCCCCCGGCCGACCCAAAGAGCCGGACACTTCTCCAACCAAACCCTCGCCTCCCAGAAGTTCTGCGCCGGCTCCGAGGCGTACCTTGACGATGTCGCCCGGACGCGCCAGCTGCGTAGGAGGCACTCGAACCACAGGAAGTGTTGGATCCCGCGGCTCAACCCAGGCCCGCCCTCTCTCCTCCCGGTAGATGCCGACGCCTTGCGCGCGCACCCGCGCGATGACCTCAACGACATGACCCTCAAAGCGCCCCCGGCCGGAGGGCACTTTTCGAATGCGAACCTTGTCTCCGCTCAACGCTTTCCTGGCTTCGGGCGGAGGAAGAAACACGTCCCCGACGAAACCAAAACCGTCCCGGTGGACAGAAAGCGTTCCTTCCACAAGCTGCGCGCGCTCGGGGCCCCGTGCGCGGCTCTGATCGCGCAGCGGCGGCCTCCGCTGTGACCTCTCGCGGTTCGGCAGCGACCAGCGCTTCCCTTCCTTCTGAATGATGCCCTCACCGACCAGTTCGCGAAGCAGTCGTTTCACGGCGGTCTGCTGCCCCGGATGAAATCCGGAGCCACGCATCACCTCTCGTAACCCCAGAGGGTGATCCGCTTCACTGAGGAGAATGCGTACGTTGTCCGCTGTGAGTCGCCGCCGGCCGCCTACGGTTTCACGGTCAGCGTCAGGCGATACGACTTCGACACCTGGGCTGGGTTGAACGCCTTTGCTAGGAAGAAGTCCACGTCGAACGCCCCCGGGTTTCTGGGAGTGAAGAAGAACTCCCTGGACGGGGCGGCCCCCTCCAGCTCGAAATGTGCCTCGCGCAGGCCTACCCTCTTGGCGGCGGTCGGCTCGATCGCCCACATGAAGCCCGCCTTTTCGGGAAGACGAACGGTCAGTCCCTGATTCAAGCGAACCTCCGTCTCTCCCCTGTCGCCGCTTCCCTCCAGCTCCGTCATCTCGAGATTGTCGCGAGCCACCCTTATCTCCGGAGCGCGCGCCTCGAAATGCTCGACGTTGATTCTTCCGCCCCACGAGGATTCCTTATCTATGACACCGGTAACCTGCAGCGTGTGACCGACAAGCTTTTTCATCCCCTTGAGGTGTTTTCCGTCGAGAAGAAAGGAAACCTGCTGACGTGTCCCCGCGTTGGACACCACAAGAATGAACGCTTCACCGCTCATTTCCAGGTTTCCGCGTAAAGAGGCAAACCCTTTCATGCCTGCGCCCATTCCCGCATTGATGATCTGCTCGACGTCGCCGGGGGACAGGAAGCGCAGCTTAGTCTCCGCAACCGTCTCCGCGTGCTCTGCGTCCGGCTTTTTGGCGGCATACTTCCGCACGTCGACGGTTCCGCCATAGTTGGTGGTCTTCTTGATGAGACCACTCACCGAAACCTTGTGCTGCGCATAAGCAGGCAGCACTTCCTGGTCCGGGCCCTGGAGGAGGAACACCAATTCGCGTTTGTCCCGCCCCACAACATGGAGGTACGGGAAGCCGTCCCGAACGACGAGCCGGCCTTTAAGGCTTCCCTCCCCCATCACTCCACGCCCCGTCCCAGCGGTCAAAAGCTGCTCCATTTCGCGCTTGGTGAGGGCCGGGCCCGGAATCGGAAGCTTGCTCGCTCGGGGCTTCGGCTTGTCCGGGACAGGAGGTTCGAAAGGCGAAGGGAGCGCCTTGGCTTTCGCGACCGCGGCGCCGGCAGCCGACGTCGCCTTCGGGGGTTTTTGGACGGCCTTGAGGACTTTTCCTGCTGCCCGGGACGCTTGTTTTCCAACGGGTTTTGGGACGGATGCTTTCTTCTTGGCTCCCGTCGTACTGGATTTGGCGCGCGCCTTTTTGGCCCGGGGTTTGGCCTTGGCCATCTGGAATCTCCTGAGCCTCCCCGGAGGCGGGAAAGCCGGCGCTCTCTAACATGGCGTCGCCCTTAACGGAAAGGGGGGGAAGCGAGCGAGGATAAAGACATCGCTGGGTGGCAGCGCGGGCTGCGCACAGCACCCACACGTTGAGCGGCGAAACTGCTGAGCTTTGACGTCTTTCTGTAGGCTCGAAACGGAGTTGTCGTCAGGGCATCTCTTGCATAGAACTTTGGTTAGGCCATGTCGAAGAACGAGTCCACGCCGTCCCTCCTGCCCGCGCGAAAGGTGACGCACCTTTTGCAGCGCTACGCCGAAGTGGACGTTCCAACCGAACGCGGGGTGTTTCACACGATTGTGTTCCGGGAGCGGCATACCGGAATCGAGCACGTGGCTCTGGTCAAGGGGACCGTCAAGGCCCTGGAAGGCGTTCCGGTTCGCATCCATTCCGAATGCTTGACGAGTGAAGTCTTCGGCAGCCTCAAGTGCGACTGCCGTGCCCAGTTGGACCGCGCGCTGGATTTCATCGCGCAGAGTCCATGCGGCGCGCTGCTGTATCTGCGTCAGGAAGGACGCGGCATCGGGTTAGGCAATAAGATCCGCGCTTACGCGTTGCAGGACCAAGGCCTCAATACGTACGAGGCCAACCGTTCGTTGGGATTTCCGGACGACATGCGCCGCTACGACATTGCCGCGGAAATTTTGCGCAATCTGGACGTGCACTCGGTCGACTTGATCACCAACAACCCTCTTAAGATCGCCGGTCTTGTCGAAGAAGGCATCCCCGTCCGCCGCCGAATCGCTCTCAAGACGGAAACCAATCCGCACAACGCCGAGTACCTCCAAGCAAAGCGCGAACATTCTGGGCACTTGATCGAAGTTCCAGAAGACAAGTCTAAAACGAAGGCCGGGTAGCCTCGGCTCGCGTCGCAACGGACGAACGCACGATCACTTTTAGCGCCCGAGCTGACCCCGGCCCGCGATTTCTCCCTCGGGAACGAGCGTCGAAGCGAATCAGGTCCCAATTCGGGTCGAAGCGGGAAGCGATCGAAATGACCGAGGCCGCGAAAGCCTGTGGTGCGCGCGGCAACATCGCGTCAACGGCGCGGAAACATGACGGTAACAATGGTGACAGCAGAGCTATGAACGGCCGCGGGGACGGTCCCCAGGCGGATGGCCATCGTGATGCCCCTACCTACGCCGGACTGGATTGCTGATGAACGCCATCGCAGGAGGCAAGATTTCCCCCGACTTGGGGATGAATGTGGCGTTGTCGTTGAGCTCGCGCGCTCGGGCGTCTGCTCTTGAGGGAGGGCGGTCGTCCCGGAGCCTTGGCGCGAGAAAATATTTTTGGCTTTATGTCGATTGTGCTGTTGTGGGTCCGTGATTTTGTCGCCCTAACTGCTCAGTGAGTCCGTCACCCCTCCGACTACGCAGGGGAGATGCTCATGAGCGAGAAGCAATGGCGACGACTCGACATCGTAAAGCGAATCGAGTGGGGACAGTTGACCCTAGCAGAGGCGGCCGCGGCATTGGGACTCTGTAGGCGACAGATGCAGAGGCTTAGGAAGCGAGTGAAGCGTGAGGGTGCCGCGGGGGTGGTGCACCGCAACAAGGGGCGCTCCCCTATTCACAAGACTTCCGCGGCTCAGCGGGAGCTCATCGTTGGACTCTGGCGGGTGAAGTACACGGGTTTCAACGACCAGCACTTCACCGAGAAGCTGCAGGAGGTGGAGGGTTTGAAGGTGTCACGGCCGACGGTGCGCCGTCTATTGCGAGCGGCCGGCATCGGGTCTGTCCGTCGCCGCCGACCCCAGAAACATCGGCGAAGGCGCGATAGGAGGCCTCAGGCAGGGCAGATGATTCTTTGGGATGGCAGTCGTCATGACTGGCTCGAGGAAAGGGGGCCTAGGCTCTGTCTCATGGGAGCGATTGACGACGCGACGGGTGAATTGCTGCCTGGAGCGCACTTCCTGAAGGAGGAGGGTTCGGCCGGGTATCTGCAAGTGTTACGCGACATCCTTGTCGAGAAGGGCGCTCCGTTGAGCGCGTACATGGACCAGCACTCAGCCCTGAAACGTAACGACCGGCACTGGACGCTTGAAGAGCAGCTCGCCGGACGACGAGAGCCGACGCAGGTGAAGGCCGTTCTCGACGAGCTTGGCATCCAAGTCATCTACGCCCTATCGCCACAGGCCAAGGGGCGAGTGGAGCGCCTCTGGGGAACGCTTCAGGACCGGCTGGTGTCGGAGTTGCGGCTCGCGAAAGCCCGCACCTGCGCGGAAGCGAATCGTGTCCTCAACAGGTACCGCTCAGAACACAACCGGCGCTTCACCATCGAGCCGGGCCAATCCGGGTCAGCATGGCGTGCCAACATGACAGCTCGCACTCCAGACGAAGTGTGCTCGCTGCGCTACGTACGGCAGGTGGCGAACAACAACACCGTTCGCCTGGACGGAAAGATACTCGACATCCCAAAACAGCCTGGTCGCGGCTCCTTTGCCAAGAGCCTGGTGGAGATTCGTCATCTCCTCCAGGGGGGATTCCGCATTTACCTCCGGGGCGAGCTCATCGCGAGCGTGCCAGGCCCTAAGCCCATCGACACTCTGAGCGGAGCACGGTCGCTCCGAGTCTACGAACGAGAACGAAAACGAAAACAACAGCACCTGTGGCGGAAGAAACAGCAACAGGAGGGGGTGACAGAATCACTGACCGGTTGATGGGTGACAGAATCACTGACCGTTGACATTTATGTCGATTGTGCTTGACGTCCCTGGAGAGGCACTTCGCTCGAAGCTTATGAGCCCTCCAAGGAATCGCCTCAAATCGTCTCATTGACGCGGGCTCAGCACGAATCTGCTGTGGCGACATTGCGCTGGGTTTATGGCGTTTTCTCCTCTGGGAATGGCCTTCCCGTTCGTCCGAAAACCTCATGGTAGTGAAAGAGCATGACAACAACTCTTGCTCTTCTTTCGGATGAACTTCTTCTTCGTTCCACCCATCAGCTCGCTTCAAAGTCATGCTCAGTCATTGCGGAGCTTCTTGTGCACCTGGGCGAGGTAGATTCCAGGAAGCTCCATTTGACCAAAGCCTATTCCTCGATGTTCATCTACTGCGTCCGTGAGCTTGGGTTTTCAGAGGACTCCGCTTGTAGCCGCATCGAAGTTGCAAGACTCATAAGAAGGCTGCCCTCCGTCTTGGAGTTTTGCAGAAGCGGGAAGGTCCATCTGAGTGGGTTAAGGCTCTTGTCCTCCCATCTCACAGAGGACAACCACCTTTCTGTCTTGGAAGAGGCAAGTGGAAAGTCGGTAAAACAAATTCAGGAGCTCATCGCCCGAATTGCTCCGAAGCCCCCCATTCCAGATTCCATTCGGAAGTTGCCAGTGCCGTCGGTGGCAACGTTGGCAACCGTAGCCCAGAACCCGCTCATTCCAGGAGTCACACCTCTCTTCACGGAGAGTCCATCCGTTTCGTCGCGGATAAAGTGGGTTGAAACGGAGGCTGCGTTGCCGAAAACGGTGCCAGCTTCCCATCGCCCCAAAGTCTCACCCTTATCCGAAGAAACTTTCCGGGTGCAGTTCACTGCATCCAAGGCTCTTCGGGACAAGCTGAAGCAAGCACAAGAGCTTCTAGGCCACAGCGTTCCCAATGGGGACCTATCCACCATTGTGGAGAAGGCTTTGGACCTACTCATTACAGACGTAAAGAAGAAGCGGTTTGGTGTTGGACGGAAGCCGAAGCCCTCACCGTCACCCGAGAGCTCCCCGTCATCCCCGCGCGCCAAGTCGCCCTCCGCATCGCCCATGCCGAAGGCAGCAGAGCCCCGCCCCATCTCCCGCCACATCCCCGATGCCATCAAGCGTGCTGTGTATGAGCGGGACAATGGCCGCTGCACTTTCACGGACGAACAGGGTCGCCGCTGCGGTGAAGCGATGTTTCTGGAACTGGACCACGTCCATGGCTTCGCCAAAACCCAGGAACACTCCGTGGAGGGCATTCGCTTGAGGTGCAGAGGCCACAATCAACTCGCCGCAGAACAGCTCTATGGCAAAGACGTCATACAAGCTGCGCGAAACCATGTACAGCTCACCGGGGGCAGCTCCTGAGTCGGCCGAAGCCGACAAGCGCCAGCTCGGGGAGTGCTGCCCTTTGAAACCGGGCTGCGGCCGATAGAGAACCTAGGCAGATGAACGGACGCGGCGCTGCGGCCGTTGGGCACAGAACACGCTCCGGAGCAAAACCGCTCTCCCATCAAGGCCACACAGCAAAGCGCTCGACGAAGCGAGACAAGGGTCCGACCAGGCAGCAGACGCAAGCGCAGGCAATCTCCTCCGCCCCTGCTCGGACAAAACAGACAACTTTCGCGGACCCTGGACGATATTAGTCGCTCATGTCTCGCGTGGATGCTTCGACTTCTTCGTCGACCCAGACAGCACTGATCCGTCCGGCTCAGCGCGAGCCGCTGCTTTCACATCAGATCGACGCCATCACGTCTTTCCGAAAGAAGTTTCAGCAAGGAGCGACCGAGCCAACGGAATTGTTCGTAGGCATCTATGAGCTCATCATTGGGCTCAAAGGGGGAAGAATTCATCAGCCGCTGGTTCCGGCCGAGGTCACCGACCATGGTCATGAATTTGTCAGCCGCCCCCTGATGCAAGCGCTCGATGCGTTGAATCTTTTGGAACGCGCTCCCCATCCTCTGTCGCACGTTCAAGAATGCGTGGCAGCGCTCAAGCGAGCCAATCAGGAGTTATGGATTGGAGCCATCGAGGCTCGCTTTCGAGCCGGGCTCAGGCGAATTGATGAGTTTGACTGCGTTGAGGGCCGCCACGTCCTGTCTCAGATCGGCAAACTGCGGCGCGATCTTCAGAGCTCGCTCAACTATTCAATGGCGACTTCCCGCGGTACGAATGAGAAACCCGCTTACGCTGCGAGCGTGGGATGGGCCCTCCGCCGGATCGACAATGCCTTTCGGGAATATCAAAAGTCAGATTCCGCGACCCGTGGAGAAGATCTCTATCAGACCGTGGCAAACACGGAGCAAGCGATCGATCTTCAAAACGCCATCCAACGTTTCACTGAGCTCGCCCCTTTGGATAAAGAAATCAATCCGACTTTGCTTAGGACTGCCTTGCGCCGACTGGCCGAGGACCTGGGAACGACGCCTCTCCCACTGAAGAAGGGTTTTGCGTCCGGAACCCCAGAAATGGCCGCGAGCCTTCACTGGTGGGTAAGCGTGGCCATCAAAACCCTGTTGACCCGACCTTCGGATGAAGCATGGGGAAATCTGTTCATGCTCATCAACTCCGCCCGGTTCGAGCTCGGGGATCAGAACCCCGTCACTGAGTCGGCTTACAACCAGCGGCATCGCATGCGGGGCCCTTAGTGCATCTCAGCTCGGGCGCTGCGCAGCCCTTCGCGCCCCCTCCCGTAATCCGGGAAAAGGCAACCGCGCGAGCGCTTCAGAGAGCGTTACCCATTCCGCGGCTTCATGCTCCGGCGAGAGCCGCACGCTTTCGTTCTGCCAGCACGTCATGAAGGCGCTCTCCTCAAGGACCGCGGGCGGCGACGAGTCCCCCCAGCCAAACGTGTGCCGATAGTCGAGTGAAATCACCTTGCCCCGACTTCCCGTCTCTTCTTCAAGCTCGCGCGCGGCCGCCGACACGGGTGATTCACCGTCTCTGACCCGCCCCGTCACGGGCTGCCAAAATCCACCGCGATCCGCCGTGCGCTTCAGCAAGAGAAGCTCTTCGCCCTTTGCCAATTCACGGACCGGATACACCGAGACTGTTCGGAAAGGCGAAGGCGACGGCACCAAGGTCGCGTCGAAAACTTCCGCGAACGTGCGCAGCAAGGCTTCTTCCACTTCTTCACGCCGAATCGCGCGACCGAGCTGCTGTGCCATGGACGTGACCCGCGCACCGTGGATGCCGCAAGGAACAATGCTCTCAAAGTGGGTCAGGTCTGGGTCCACATTGAGAGCGAAGCCATGCAGAGTGACCCAGCGAGAGATGTGGACGCCCAGAGCCGCAATCTTCGCGAGGTCTCCGTTTTCCGCGCTTCCCACCCAAACGCCGGGCCACTGCGGTTCATGGTGGGCTTCGATTTCAAAAACCGACAAGGTGCGGATGACCGCTTCTTCCAGGCTCCGGACATAGCGTCGGACGTCCTGGCGATCCGGGGTCAGGCTCAATATCGGATAGACCACGAGCTGCCCCGGCCCATGGTAGGTGACGTCTCCTCCGCGTTCGGTCTCATGCACCGAGATTCCCGCGGCCTCCAGCTTGGCCGGTGACCAAAGCAGATGCTTCCTTTTTGCCCCGCGCCCCAGCGTGATGACGGGCGGATGCTCCAGTAGGAACAAACAATCGCCGACCGTCCCCGCGATGCGCGCCTCTCGAAAGCGCTTTTGAAGCGTCCAGCCGTCTTCGTACTCGACGTGGCCCAAACGAAAGACCGAGATGCTGCGACTGTCGCCTCGAACATCCACGCCTACGCCATATCTAGGAAGAGCAACTCCGGGTCTTCGAGGTACCGGATCAGCGCGTAGGTGAATTCTGCGCCGACGGCCCCATCGATGACGCGGTGATCAAACGACAGTGAAACGTTCATCATGTCTCGGACCACGATCTGTCCGTCCGCGACCGCAGGACGCGCCTTGATCTTGTGAATCCCCAAGATGGCGACCTCGGGGTGATTGATGATCGGCGTGGCCATCAACCCGCCGTGTTGCCCAAGCGACGTGATGGTGAATGTGCCCCCGGAGAGATCATCAAGGCTCAGCCGACGCTGCCGCGCCGCTTCGCTCAAGCGAGAAATCTCTGTTGCCAGGTTGCGAAGGGATCGGCTTTCCACGTCTTTGACGACGGGTACCGTCAAGCCTTCTTCCGTCGAAGTCGCAATGCCGAAATGGAAAGCGCCGCGAACGATGAGCTCTTGAGACGCTTCATCGAAATGGGCGTTCAAATGAGGGTATTCCTTCAGGCAAGGAACCAGCGCTTTGCAAAGAAAAGGAAGGAAACTGAACTTGAGCGAAAGGCCCGACTGCGCCAACTGCTCATTGAGCCTTTTCCGCAACGCGACCAGACGCGTGACATCAACCTCCTCCACAAATGTGAAGTGGGGCGCGCTGGACTTCGAGCGGACCATCTTTTCGGCGATTCGTTTCCGAAGACCTTTGAGAGGAATGCGTTCGTCGGTTCCGGCCGCAGGCATCCGAGCGCCCGATCCATTCGTCGGGTGCTTCAGCGCGGCTTCGACGTCCGCTTTGGTCACGCGGCCTTGAGGCCCCGTGCCTGAGATGTTGGACAAATCCAGCCCGTGCTCGCGTGCCATGCGACGCGTTACCGGCGTGGTGAGAACGCGCTCCGACGATGCAGAGCTGGGCTTGCGCGCCGCGGCGGGGGCTTGGGCAGTGGCGTTTGGGGCGTCTTCTGAAACATCCAGCGTGACCAGAAGTTCGTGCACCTTTGCCACTTCGCCTTCTTTGCCGAAGGTGCGAACGACTTTGCCGCGACGTGGGCTTGGGATGGTGACCGTTGCCTTATCGGTCATGAGCTCCAAAAGAGGTTGATCCTCTCCGACGGCATCGCCTTCCTTCACGAGCCACTTGACGATCTCGCCCTCGACTACGCCTTCGCCGATCTCTGGGAGCTTGAATTCATAGGTCGCCATGGGGGGATTCTTACTTCATTTCCATGAGACCCTTCATGAAGAACTCCGCAGCGCGATAGCTGGAACGCACCAGGGGGCCGGCGGCCACGTACAAGAAGCCCATCGCGAGCGCTTCTTCCCGGTAGGCGTCGAACTCTTGCGGCTTCACAAACCGCTCCACACGAAGGTGGTACTGAGAGGGCTGTAGGTATTGGCCCAAAGTCAGGACGTCCACGCCCACGCTTCGCAGATCGCGGAAAGCCTGCGTGAGCTCTGAATCGGTTTCCCCCAGACCCACCATGAGCGAGCTCTTGGTGTAGAGGCCTTCGGGCCGCTTCTTGAGACAGTCGAGAACACGCAGTGACTGCTTGTAGCTCGCCCTCCTGTCGCGAACTTTCGGAGTGAGGCGCTCGACCGTTTCAACGTTGTGCGCCACGACGTGCGGTCTCGCCAACGCCACCGTTTCCAAGTCGCGCTCAACCCCTTTGAAATCCGGAATGAGGACTTCCACTTTGGTTCGTGGAGACTCACGGCGCAGGGCCCGAATGGCGGCGGCAAAGTGGGCGGCGCCTCCATCCGGTTGGTCGTCACGATTAACCGACGTCACCACGATGTATTCCAGATCGAGTTGCTTGACGGCCTTTGCCAAATTTTCGGGCTCCGCTGGGTCCAGAGGCGGCGGCGCTCCCACTTTCACGTGGCAGAAACGGCAAGCACGGGTGCAAACCTCACCCATCAGCATCACCGTGGCGGTCCCTCCGCTCCAGCACTCGGCGATGTTGGGGCAGCGTGCTTCCTCGCACACGGTGGCCAGACCCGTCGTTCGAACAATGGAACGGACCCGCTCGTACCCATCCCCGCGAGGCATTCGCACCTTGAGCCATTCGGGCTTACGGGTGGATTCTCCCAGTTGGGGAAGTGAGAAGCGATCAGGCGTTGCCATGCCGCTTCTTCTCATAGCGCACAGTGGCCACTTCTGCTCGACTGGGGTTGAGCCGGACAAGCCCGTGGTCTCCATCGACCAACGCGATTTCGCCGACTTGGCTCCATCGGAACAGCCCTGCCACATCGACCACAGCTGGAACTTTGATGGACTTCAGCAGTTGCTTGGAAAGCGCATCCCCGGTGTGCTCACCCAAAACCACGGCCGCCGGTCGCAAGCGCATGGAGACCAGCAAATCGAAGGCCGTAAACTGGCTGCCCACGAGCACAGCGCCTGGTGGAACATCGGGCTTCCAGCTGGGATCCACAAACACGGACAAGGCCTCGCAGACGTCGGCGATCAATGTGGCGCGCTGCATGGCGTACTCATTCCCCAGGTTGCCCGCAGTGCGTTGCGCCTCCAATCCTAAATCCAAAAGTCCCGCGCCAGTGTCCCTTCGGCGGGTCGCCAACTCGAGCGCCCTTTCCTTGAGACGCGCGTCTTCGAGAATGGTTTGAAGCTCTTGCAGAGGCCTCATGCCCGCCGCTTCTTGCGCCGGCGACTCCTTCTGAAGCAGATGCAATGCTCGGTGTGCCTGGGCAATTGCCAAATCAAGACGTTCCGCTCCCTCACTCAGCTGACCGCGCACGTCCTTGGCGGATCGGGATTCGGGCCGGGGAAAAGCGCGGAGCACCCCGAGCGCACGGCCCGGCACCACGCTGCGACCCGAGAGAGTGATGCGCCTGGCCCCACGGGCCGATGGACGCTTCGACCCGTGCAGCGCGTCAACGAGGCGAGCGCGATCCGCGAGCGCCGCAATGGGGGACGTTAACGCGGCCGCAAGTTCGACGTCTTGAGACGTGAACGCAGGGGGCGTGCGCCGCTGCAAGACCAATGCGCCCAGGGGCCCTTCTGTGCCTACGATGGGCAAGGCCAAAAAAATCGGAAACTTCTCCTCTCCCAAGGAAGGAAAGTGTTGGTAGCTCGAATGCTCCGACGCGGCATTGAGCGAAATGGGCCTCATGTATTCGACGGCCAAGCCGGTGATGCCGTGCCCCACTCCCAAACGGATTTCGCTGAGCGCGCTCGCGGGAAAACCCACGTTTCCGCGCATGACGAGCGTCTCTCCTTCCAAAAGGTAGATGGAGCACACGTCCGCGTCGAAGACCTTGGCCAGGCGCCGCGGAAGCTCATCCAGGGCGACCGACAGAGGACGGGGCCGCGCCGAGTACGCAACCAACTCGAGCACCGCATCCAAGCGGGTGGCGTCCCCGTGCGCGTGGATGGTTGGGACCAAACGGGGAGACATGGATGCCACAACCTAACCGCTCTGGACGCCCGCTGCCCAGGTCCAGCGTTCAGTAGTGAAGCGCAACGCTCAGATGTGAATGGGATGGCCCAACGCGGCCTCCGCCCCTTCCTTCATGATTTCGGAAAGTGTCGGGTGCGCGTGCATGGTTCGGGCGATCTCCTCTGTCGTGGTCTCAAGCCTCAGGGCGACGCAGGCCTCTGCGAGAAGCTCCGTCGCGTGCGGTCCGACCAAGTGCACGCCCAGGACTTCGTCATACCGCTTCTCCGACACGACTTTGATCATGCCCTTCCCTTCATCGGAAATGCTGGCTTTGGTGACAGCACTGAAGGGGAAGACGCCCACTTTCACGTCATGCCCGCGCTCTCGCGCTTTCTTTTCGGTGAGCCCGACCGAAGCCACCTCGGGATAGCAGTAGGTCGCAGACGGAACGTGATCGTAGTTGATCGGCGAAGGCTTCTTCCCGGCAATGTGCTCCACGGCCAAGATGCCCTCCGACGACGCCACGTGCGCAAGCATCGGGGTGGGCACAACGTCGCCAATGGCATAGACGTTCGGCTCGGACGTCCGCATGTACTCATCGGTCTTGATGAAGCCACGGTCGAGCTGGATGTTGAGCTTCTCCAGGCCAATGTCCGAAGTCACCGGTGCGCGGCCCACCGCCGAAAGCAGGAGTTCCGCCTCGATGACCTTAGGCCCGTTGGGGCCCTTCATGGTGACCTTCACACCGCCCGCGCTCTTCTCCACCTTCTCCACTTGAGTGGACAGCTCGTACGAAAGCTTCCGTTCGCGAAACGCCTTCTCCAACTCTTTGCTCGCGTCTTCATCTTCGATGGGCAACAGATGCGGCATGAACTCAACCACGGTGACCTGGCTTCCCACGTGAGCGAAGATCGAGGCGAACTCACACCCGACCGCACCTGCGCCGAGCACCACAATGCTCGCAGGAATTTTCTGAAGCTGCAGCACGGAGTCGGAATTCAGGACGCGTTCGTGATCCACCGGAACGTTGGGAAGAGACTTCGGCACAGACCCCGTCGCGATGAGGATGTTCTTGGTGTCCAGCGACTGCTTGCCGCCACCTTCTAAGGTCACCTCGACCTTGCCCCTGGCGGAAATGCGGCCGAGGCCCTTGAACACCGTGATCTTGTTTTTCTTCATCAAGAAGTCGATGCCATTGGCACCCTTCGTCACGACTTTGTCTTTGTGGGCCTGCGCTTTTGCCCAATTGATCACCGGGTTCTTGAGATCGATGCCGAAGGTCGCCGCGTCCTGAATGTGGCTGTAGAGCTCAGCCGTCCAGAGGAGCGATTTGGTGGGGATGCAGCCTCGGTGAAGGCATGTTCCCCCCAGTCTTTTGTCCTTCTCAACAATGGCCGTTTTCAGCCCCAGCTGACCCGCGCGAATGGCTGCCACGTAACCGCCGGGTCCCGAACCCAAGATCACAACATCGAAAGTGTCAGACACGAGTGGGCCCATAACCTTGGCTTAAGATCCGATCAAGCGGTTTGCCCGCTTCTCAAGTAGCGTCCCGTGAGAAATGCTTGTAGCGATCATTGGCGCGGGTGTTGTCGGCCTAAGCATTGGAGTACGCCTCAGAGATGCAGGCGCCGACGTCGTTCTGCTGGAACGATCGATCCCTGGCGCCGAAGCGTCCAGCGCGGCCGCAGGAATGTTGGCGCCACAGGTGGAGGCGAAGGGCCCCGGACCCTTTCTCGAGCTCTGCTTGAAAAGTCGAGCCCTCTATCCTTCGTTTGCCGCAGAGCTCAAAGAGCGCGCCGACATCGACATCGCCTACCTAACGCACGGAACGCTCTCTGTGGCGTTCGACGACGACACCGCCGCACATCTCCGCGACACCGCGAGGTGGCAAGCCAAATTAGGGCTTCAGGTAGAGCTCCTGACGGGTGACCAAGCCCGCGCTCAAGAAGCGGCCCTTTCGCATCGCGTTCTGAGCGCGTTGTTTTTTCCCAATGACCATCAAGTCGACAACAGGCTGCTCGTCCGAGCACTCACGCAAGCAGCAGTACGGGCAGGGGCGGAATTCAAGACGGGCTACGTTCGAGGGTTACTGCGCAAAGGCGAGCGCGTGGTCGGGGTCGATTTAGACGGCGCCCCGCTTCACTCAGACGCGGTCGTCGTCGCTGCCGGCTCTTGGACGGGTCTCATTCCCGGACTGCCGCTGTCGCCCAAGCACGTTCGCCCAGCGAAGGGCCAGATTGTGCAACTGCAGATGCGCGCCCCTCCCCTGCGCCGCGTCGCAGTCTCAAGAAAAGGCTACGTGGTGCCGCGCACGGACGGCCGCGTGCTCTGCGGAACCACACTCGAGTTCAAGGGATTCGACAAACAAGTGACTGCGGAAGGCATGGTCCAGGTGCTCTCGGCTGCAGTGGAAATTTGCCCCGATCTTGCTGCGGCCACCTTCGACGAATGTTGGGCGGGCCTGCGCCCGTATACCGACAGTGAGCTTCCTCTTCTTGGCGCAGGACCTTTGGAAGGCCTCTTCCTTGCCACGGGTCACTTTCGAAACGGCATTCTCCTCGCTCCGATGACGGGACAGCTCATGGCGGACGCTGTGCTCGGCCGGCCGCTGTCCCTTGACTTGGCGCCCTTTGCACCGATTGGCGCTTGAGACAGTGTAGGGAAGCCTGCCCGGCAGGGTGGAGAAATGGAGTCTCTAAGGTGGCGCAGGTAACCCTCGTCCCTCTACAATCGCGATCCGTGGACAACCTAGCCACCGCCGCCACGCGAGTCCTTCTCGTGGATGATGATGAGTCCGTCCGTGACGTCATCTCCGTATTGCTTCGAGAAGAAGGATACGAGTGCGTTGTCGCGACCAGCGCAGAGATGGCGCTGGACTTGGCGGCTGCTGAAGAAACGCCGCTGGTCATCAGCGACATGAAAATGCCCGGACGCGATGGTCTCTGGCTTCTTGAGACATTCCGCCAAAAGTATCCCGACACCGCCGTCATCATGCTGACGGGATATGGAGACACGGAAGCAGCCGTGGATTGTCTCCGCCGTGGCGCTGTGGACTATTTGCTCAAGCCGCCGCGCCTGACCGATCTCATCCGCGCCATCGAGCGCGCGCTGGCCAAGCGCCGAATTGAGCTTGCGAGGCAACGCTATCAACGCAAGCTGGAGCGGAAGGTCCGAGACCGGACGCACGAACTTCGTGTCGCGCTGCACGACATTGCGAGCACGTACCAAAACACGCTGCTGGCACTGGTTGCCGCGCTGGATGCCCGAGAACACGAAACGTCTGACCACTCGCAGCGCGTCGTCCGCTACACAAGCGCCATCGCAGGCGTGATGGGGATCAGCGGTTCCGAGTTGGAAGAGATCGGCCGTGGCGCCCTCCTGCACGACATTGGAAAAATCGGTGTCCCTGACGCCGTGTTGCTGAAACCCGGCAAGCTGGATTCATCCGAATGGCTCGAAATGAGGAAGCACCCCGAGGTCGGCCACCAGATGATTCAGAACATTCCCTTCCTGGACACGCCCGCCCAAATTGTTCTCTCACACCAGGAACGATTTGACGGAAATGGCTACCCACGTCGGCTTCGAGGGGAGGAAATTCATATCGGAGCGCGCATCTTCTCTGTCGCCGACACGCTGGACGCCATGACATCCGACCGCCCCTATCGCATGGGGACGTCCTTCAAGAATGCGATTGCCGAGATTCAGCGCTGCTCCAAGACGCAGTTTGATCCCGAAGTCGTCAAAGCTTTCATGTCGATTGGCGAAGAAGGGCTGATGCGCATCAAGGCTGAGATGAAGATGTTCAAGCCCAAGACCGTGGATGAGCTCGACGCCGAAGCACAGGCCGCAGAAGACGCGCTCGAGCACGCCATGTCGCCCCTCTCCAAGCAGGAAGACGGCGAGCTGCCGTTGGTCCCCAAAGGCAACGGTCGACGCGCGGACGCGTAGGTGGTCGCTCTAGGACGCTATTCGGCCAAGCTTCGAACGTCTTGGCTCGTTTTCATCGAGCAGAAGTGCGGGCCGCACATTGAACAAAATTGCGCGACCTTTGCCCCGTCTGCAGGCAGCGTTTCGTCGTGAAAGGCGCGCGCGCGGTCGGGGTCCAACGAGAGGTTGAACTGGTCCTCCCACCGGAATTCGAAACGCGCTTTGGAAAGCGCATTGTCGCGGGCCTGCGCGCCGGGGTGGCCCTTCGCCAGATCGGCAGCATGCGCGGCAATCTTGTACGTGACCACGCCTTCTTTCACGTCGTCGCGGTTCGGAAGGCCCAAATGTTCTTTCGGCGTGACGTAGCAAAGCATCGCGCAGCCGTACCAACCGATCATCGCCGCGCCGATCCCGCTGGTGAAATGGTCGTAGCCCGGTGCAATGTCCGTGGTCAGAGGCCCAAGCGTGTAAAAAGGTGCTTCCCCGCAGGCGCTCAGCTGTCGCGTCATGTTCTCCTGAATGAGGTGCATGGGGACGTGGCCCGGGCCTTCCACCATGGTCTGCACGTCGTGCTTCCACGCGACCTTCGTGAGCTCACCTAAGGTCTCAAGCTCGGCGAACTGGGCCTCGTCGTTGGCGTCGGCAATCGATCCCGGCCGCAGGCCATCACCCAGACTAAAACTGACGTCGTACGCCTTCATGATTTCGCAAATTTCTTCGAAGTGCGTGTAGAGGAAGTTTTCTTCGTGGTGCACCAGGCACCACTTCGCCAGAATGGCCCCTCCGCGAGAGACAATCCCTGTCACGCGTCGAGCGGTGAGCGGCACATAGCGGAGCAACACGCCTGCATGGATGGTGAAGTAGTCCACCCCCTGCTCCGCCTGCTCAATCAATGTGTCGCGATAGAGCTCCCAGGTGAGCTCCTCGGCTCTCCCATCCACCTTCTCCAGCGCTTGGTAGATGGGGACGGTCCCAATGGGAACCGGAGAATTGCGCAGAATCCACCCGCGCGTTTCATGGATGTCCTTGCCCGTGGAAAGGTCCATCACCGTGTCGGCACCACAGCGAATGGCCCAGACCATCTTCTCCACTTCTTCTTCAATGGAAGAGGTGACTGCTGAGTTGCCGATGTTCGCATTGATTTTCACCAAAAAGTTTCGCCCGATGATCATCGGCTCCAGCTCAAGGTGATTGATGTTGGCGGGGATGATGGCCCGCCCACGCGCCACTTCGTCTCGGACAAACTCGGGGGTGATCTGGCGGGGGATGCTCGCGCCCCAGGATTGCCCGGGGTGCTGATCCGCGACGGACGCATCCACCCGGAGGTTCTCGCGAATCGCCACATACTCCATCTCGGGGGTGATGATGCCGCGCCGTGCATAGTGCAGCTGCGAGACATTGCCGCCGGCACGAGCGCGGAAGGGAGCGAGCCGCTGAGGGAACCTAAGTCGTTCCAAGCGGGGATCGGCCTCGCGCTGACGGTGGTAATGCGAAGTGCTTTGACTGAGCTGCTCCGCGTGGCCCTGCTCCGTTGCCCAAGGCCGGCGCGCAGGCGGAAGCCCATGGCGAAGATCGAGCTTCAGCCCTTCTTCGGTGTAGGGCCCGGTCGTGTCGTAGACCAGAACAGAAGGGTTTTCTTGGGCGACCGCGTTTGCTTCATGTCCCATTCGAGTGGGCGTTTGGGAGATCTCGCGCATCGGGACCCGAAGCCATGGGTATCGCTGCCCACGAACATGTTTCTTTCTGGAAGCAGGAAGGGGTCCTTGCGTGATGCCGTTCAAAACGCGTTCATCGATGTGCAGCTTCTTCGAAGCGCCCATGCGGTGAGGCAATACCCGTTTGTTGGATGCTTGTCACCCGCGTACCCAGTTCAAGGCCCCTCGTGCCAAAATGTTTGCTACGGGGGTTGCATGGAAGCCAAGCGGGAAGCCGAAGCAGGACTCGCACAAACTGGAATTGCGGGGTTGGATGAAGTCTTACGGGGAGGCCTTCCTCGAAGGCGCGTGCACTTGATCCAGGGGAACCCTGGCGGAGGAAAGACAACGCTCGCGTTGGAATTTCTACGTGAGGGCGTTCGCAGCAACGAGCCTGGCCTTTACATCACGTTGTCCGAAACCGCCGACGAGCTGGTTCAAGTGGCGAAGTCTCACAACTGGTCCCTCGACGGGATCACACTCTTTGAGCTCACAGCGCTGGAACGAACCCTGGCCTCTGATGCCGAGAACACAATCTTTCATCCGGCGGAGGTTGAGCTCACAGAGATCACCAAGGCGTTGCTGGAAACGGTGGAGCGCACCAAACCCTCGCGCGTGGTGTTCGATTCTTTGTCCGAGCTGCGCCTCCTGGCGCGCGATCCGCTTCGGTACCGGCGTCAAATCCTCACGCTGAAGCAATTTTTTTCAGGTCGCAGCTCAACGGTCCTCTTCTTGGACGACAACACGGGCGGAAATGGAACGAGCTCCGACCTCCAGCTGCAGAGTCTTGCGCATGGCGTGATAGGCGTTGAACACTTGTCACCCGAATACGGGTCTGAGCGAAGGCGGCTGCGGGTCGTGAAGATGCGCGGTCGGGAATTCAGCGGGGGCTATCACGACTTTGTCATCCGGCGCGGCGGGATCTCGCTTTTTCCGCGGCTGGTCTCGTCAGCACACCATCGAGTGTTCAAGCGCGATTTTATTTCCAGTGGGGTGCCGGAGATCGACCAGATGCTCGGAGGGGGTTTGGAGCGCGGCCTTGCGGCGCTCGTCATGGGGCCGGCCGGTTCCGGCAAGTCCTCGTTGGTGAGCCAGTATGTCAATGCCGCTGCCGCGCGCGGGGAACGCTCATCTCTGTTCCTCTTCGATGAGAACCTTGAGGTCTTCTTGACGCGTTCCAAAGGACTCGGTGCCGACCTCACCGATCATGTGCAGAAGGGCCTGGTGCAGCTCCGACAAGTGGATCCGGCCGAGCTCTCTCCGGGAGAGTTCATTTGCAAAGTTCGGGAGAGCGTCGAAAAGACCGACACACGGATCGTGGTGATCGACAGCCTCAATGGTTATTTGAATTCCATGCCGGAGGAGCGGTTCCTGCTCATTCAGCTCCATGAACTGTTCACTTACTTAAGTCAGCGCGGAGTCCTGACGTTTCTGGTGATGGCGCAACATGGTCTGGTGGGGACCATGGAGAGCCCAGTGGATGCCACGTACCTTGCGGACTCGGTGATTCTGCTTCGCTTCTTTGAGTCGCGCGGCGAGGTGCGGCAGGCGCTGTCGGTTCTTAAAAAACGCACGGGCGGTCACGAGCACACCATTCGTGAGCTGCGACTCACCTCCGAGGGGATCCGTGTTGGGCCGCCGCTGAGCGAGTTTCAGGGCGTGCTCGCCGGTATTCCGACGTACTTGGGAGGCACCGAGAAGCTCCGGGGATAGCTGAATGTTCAATGCCAACCCCCTCGACCCCCTGGACCGGCGCGTGCTGGTGCTGCTCTCCTTAGGCCGCGACTCGGAGCTGGCGTGCAGGGCGCTGAATGAAGCGAAAATCCGCGCCCAGCCTGTGGGAAGCATTCAAGAGCTTTGCCGTGAAATCCAGGCAGGGGCAGGAACCATCCTCCTGGGGTTCGAGACCCTGTCTGAAAAGGCGCTCGTCTCTCTTGCGGAGGTCTTGCGCCGGCAACCGCCTTGGTCCGACTTGCCCTTCGTCGTCTTCTCAAGATTGGGGGATGCCGACGTCCACTCTGAAACGATGAACACGCACTTGGCCCCCATCGGGAACTTCACGCTGATCGATCGACCCGTTCGCCGGACGACTTTGGTGACGACCGTCGCTGCTGCGTTGAGAGCGCGCGAGCGCCAATACGCAACGCGAAGGCTGCTGACCCAGCAGGCTTTTCTTTCTCGGGCCAGCGCGGAGCTGAGCTCATCCTTGGATGCCAACACCACTCTGGAGCGTTTCGCCGGTCTCGCTGTGCCCCGGCTAGGGGATTGGTGTCTCATATCCGTGGGGGCCTCCGAGCTTGTTTCGGAGCGACGCGTCGTCGCCCACGCCCACTCGCCCGCATCGTCCCTGGAATGGATGCCTTCATCGTTCCCTGAGAAGCCCGTGCTCAGAAGGGGTGATGAAGAAGAGGATCAAGCCGACGACTACGTTCGCCTGATTCGGCAAGTGAAAGGTCGATCTGGAGCGGTGCTTCCGCTGTTCATCGGAGGCAAGTCGCTCGGCAGCATCATGCTCATCTGGGCGGAAACGGATCGCCGCTATGAGCCGCAAGACATGCCCTTCCTCACCGAGCTCGCCCACCGTGTCGCTCTCGCGGTCGAGAACACCACCCTCTATGAGAGCGTCCGATCGGCCGTCGAGGTGAGAGATCAGTTTCTTTCCATCGCGGGCCATGAGCTCAAGACGCCCCTGGCTGCCCTCCTCATGCAGGTGCAAAGTGTTGAAAGGTTGGTTCCCGAGGGGGGCCGCGTTCGCGAACGCCTCCAGAAAGCGAGCATGGCCGGTGTTCGTCTGGAGACGCTGATCAACCAGTTGCTCGATGTCTCGCGAATTCGGGCGGGTCGTCTACAACTGGAGCCTGAACCTGTCGACCTGGCTGCCCTGGCTCAGGAAGTCGTAGAGCGTCAAATCAGCAACGCTCTGCAAATGGGAACGACCATTCAATTTCAAACACGCGGCCAGGTGCATGGTCTTTGGGACCGCTTTCGTTTGGATCAAGTGATTACCAACCTCCTGACCAATGCAATCAAGTACGGATGCGGGAAGCCTGTGGAAGTGCATGTTCACGCAGATCAGGGGCGCGGCCTTGTGCGAGTCACGGATCATGGAATTGGCATTGCTCCCGAGCAGCAGGCGCGAATCTTTCAAAGATTCGAGCGGGCCGTCGAAGCCCGACGTTACGGCGGCTTCGGATTGGGGCTTTGGATTGCGCGACAGATTGTGGAGGCAAGCGGCGGCGAGATCCAAGTGCAGAGTCAACTCGGCGAAGGTTCCACTTTTATCGTGACGCTTCCCACCTCGTCCGGCCCAGAGGCCCATCATGCCCATGCCTTCTGATCCCTACGTGCTGCTCGTCGAAGACGACGTCGATGTGCGCGAGGCAGTCTTGGACACGCTCTTGGACGAAGGCCACCATGCGGTCGGCCTGGGAGATGGCAGCAGCGCCCTGAACCACTTGCGCAGGGCAAAACCCCCATGCCTCATTCTCTTGGATTGGAACATGGCGCCCATGAACGGGGCCGAATTCTTGTCCGAGATGCAGAAAGATGCCGAGCTGGCAACGCTTCCGGTGGTCGTGATGACCGCCGACTCTCGGACCCACGATGCACTGACCCTGCAGGGACTGGCCGGCTTCCTGAAGAAACCGGTCAGCCTGAACGACCTGTTCGCGATCGTGGACAAGTACTGCGCGTAGCCCTTGTTACTGGCCTTGCCGAGCGAAGTTGTAGATTTCAAACCTTAGCCAGCAGCATAAACGCGTCGAAAATCTTGGGATCCGCAATAGCGGAATGTGCCCGGTGCCGCGTGGATGCCTTGCAGCGGTTCTCCGGGTGGCAACTTGAGAACGCGTTCGTATTCGTCGAAGCGAATGCGTTCGCGCTGGGCCAGCACATTTCCCAGTTTCGCCGCCGCCATCTTCTGAGCCGCTTTTTTTCCCACCACTCCTGAGAAAAACTCGCCGCAACACCCGCTGCCATAACTGAAAAGACCTATCCGTTCCCCCTCGAGAGCCGCCGCCTCCTTCTCCAAAAGACCGGCGATTCCGAGATACAAAGAAGCCGTGTAGGCATTGCCCACCTGCGCACAAAGCCCCAACGTCGAGGCAACTTGCTTCTCGAAGCTGGCGGTCATCGCGGGAGCTTCCTGCGCGTCGAGGGCCTCGTTCCAAGTCACCCCGCGCGTGTCCTCGATGTCGCAGCGACGAACCTGCGCGTGTGCCTTCTTGGCCATTTTGCAGAAGGGTACGTGGTAGACAACACGCGCCAATTGCTCGCTCGGGAGGTCTTTGGGCCGAATCATTTCCCGCGCAATGGCCCGCTCTCGCCAGCCACGGTACGCGCCCGAAAGCGCCTCTAGGTAGCACGCGATGGAATAGTGGCCATCCACCACCGCTTCCCGCCGCCCCAAGGGACGCCAAAAGTCGTGAACGTCCATGCTGAAAACGCCGTTCATCCCAAAGTCGAGCTCTAGGAGATCGGGCTCGGCCGACACGAGAAGCGCGACCGCTCCCCCACCCTGCGTCGGCTCGCCAGGGCTGTTGAGCTCGTAGCGCGCGATGTCGGAAGCGATCACAATGGCGCTTCGACCAGCCGCCGCTCCTGACGCAATCCACTCCGCCGCCGCCATCAATCCGGCAGTACCGCCATAGCACGCGTGCTGAACATCAAAGGTTCGCATGCCGCGCGGAAGCTTCAGCATTCCTTGAACGTAGGAAGCGACGGCCTTCGAGTGGTCCACGCCCGTCTCGGTTCCCACCACAAGCATCCCCAGGTTCGCGGGATCCAATGAGTTGTTCTCGATGAGTCGCTTCGCGGCGGTTGCTGCCAACGCCGCGGCGTCCTCTCCGGGCTCGGCGACAGCCATCTGCTTGGCGCCCAAGCCCTGCGTGTATTTCGCCGGATCCACTCCGCGGGCGCGCGCCAGGTCCTCAAGGTCCAGATATCGGTGAGGCACCGCCACGGCCAGGGACTCAATTCCCACTCGCTGTCGCATGCTCAGTTCTCGTTCCTTTCCAGCAATCCCCTAAAGAAGAGGTCAGTCATTCCGTCGCAGACTTCTTCCTCGGTGAGGCCCGCGTTGGGGTGAAACCATTTGTAGATCCAAAGCACCTGGCCCAAAAAAGCGAACGCAGCCACCTTCGGCTTCACAGGACGAATCTGCCCTTTGGCAATGGCCTCGGCGAACGTCTCTTCCAGAAAGTGCACATACGTCTTTTTCCGCGAATTGATCTGCTGCTTGGCAGCGCCGGTCAGCGTCGCGTGCTCGTGCAAGATGATGAGCACCTCTTTGCTTCGGCCCGCGGTGACAAGGCGGATGTTTCGCTCCATGCACACGCGCAGACGCTCAAGCGGGTCTCTCACCTGGCTGGCCGGCGTGAGAACCTCTTGCTCAAAGAGGTCCATGCCGTAGTTCATGATGGCGAGCAGCAGGTGCTCTTTGCTCTCGATGTGATGGTAGAGGCCGGCCTTGGTTAGATGGCAGGCGTCCGCAATTTCTTGGATCGAGGTGCCTTCATAGCCCCGCGCGCAGATAAGTCGCGCCGCCGCTTCCAGAATGGCACGCGAACGCTGTCCCTCCTCGGTGCGAGGGGACCTGCGGTTTAAAACACCCGAAGGCGCATTTTGCTTAAGGGCGAGGGGCACGTACCGACCGTTCGGTAACACGCCTTCTCCATTGAAGCAAGGCCTCTTCTATCACCGCGCCGCTGAAAGCGGTTGGCGCAGAAAGCGATCGACCGCATCGGCGACCTTTCTGCCCTCTGCAATGGCCCAGACCACGAGCGACTGTCCCCGCGCCATGTCGCCGGCCGCGAAAACGCCCGGCACGCTCGTCGCGCCATCGCGGGTCGCTACGTTTCCGCGGGCGTCCAGTGCCACGCCCAATTGTTCCAGAAGACCCTCTTTGACAGGTCCCAGAAATCCCATGGCCAGAAGCACCAGCTCGCACGGAATTTCGAAGTTCGAACCTTCAATTTCGTGGATGTGGCGATCAACCCATTCGACGCGCACCACTTCGAGCGCTCGCACACGACCCGCGCTGTCCCCCAGCACTTTCTTGGTGAGCACCGCGAAGAGACGCTGACCGCCTTCTTCGTGGGAGCTTGAGCTTCGAAAAATCAGAGGCCATGCAGGCCAGGGATTTTCCGGGCGACGCGAAGGAGGAGGCTGGGGCAACAGCTCCAGCGATGTCACCGACGCAGCATGCTGCCGGTGACAAGTGCCCACGCAATCGGAGCCCGTGTCGCCGCCTCCCAACACCACCACCCGCTTCCCCTCCGCGAGAATGGCGTCGCTGGCCGGCACGATGTCTCCCGCGACACGTTGGTTCTGCTGAACCAGAAATTCCATCGCGAAATGAACGCCCTTGAGCTCGCGGCCCGGAACCGCAAGGTCCCGCGGCCTCATCGCCCCGCCCGTCAAGACGAGAGCGTCGAATTGGTCACGCAGTTGTTCTCCTCGCACGTCGACGCCCGCGTGGACGTTCGCGCGAAACACGACCCCTTCGGCCTTCATCTGGTCCAGGCGCCGGTCCAGAAGGCTCTTCTCCATCTTGAAATCCGGAATCCCGTAGCGAAGAAGCCCCCCGATGCGATCCGCTTTCTCAAGCACCGTCACTTCATGGCCCTTCCGAGCCAACTGCTGCGCCGCCGCGAGCCCTGCCGGCCCCGATCCCACCACCGCCACAGAATGGCCCGTTCGAATGGGCGCGCGCTGCGGCTTGATCCAGCCGGCTTTCCAACCTTGATCGGCAATGGCGCGCTCGATGTTCTTGATGGTCACGGGTGCGTTCTCGAGATTGAGAACACAGGACGCCTCGCAGGGCGCGGGACAGACGCGTCCCGTGACCTCCGGAAAATTGTTGGTGGCATGAAGCTCTCGGAGTGCCTCCTGCCAAGCACCGGACTCGACCAGCTCGTTCCAGTCGGGAATGAGATTCCCCAGAGGACAACCCTCGTGACAGAACGGAACACCGCAATCCATGCATCGAGAGGCCTGGACGCGAAGCTTGGTCTCCGGCACCGGTAGGTCCACTTCTTTCCAGTCCCGGACTCGCTCTTCAATGGGCCTTTGGGGCGCCTTCTCGCGCTCAATCTCGATGAATGCGCGCGAGCTACCCAAGTGACACCTTCCGAATGGGAATCACGGACGCCTCAAGCTCCTTGGCTTGTTGCTGCAGTACCCGCTGGTAGTCGGTGGGCACCACCTTCACGAACCAACGCAACGTCGCGGGAAAGTGGCCAAGCAGCTCCCGGGCTTTGACGCTGCCGGTCCGCCGAAAGTGCTCCTCAATTAGCCCGCGCACCCGTTCCGAATCGCTTTCGGGTGCCGAGACCAACGACACCATTTCTGTGTTGCAGCGCTCTGAGAACGATTGATCCGGATCCAGCACGTAGGCGAACCCACCGCTCATTCCCGCTGCGAAGTTTCGACCGGTCGGCCCGAGCACCAGAACAATCCCTCCGGTCATGTACTCACAGCCATGGTCCCCCACTCCCTCCACCACGGCGATGGCGCCGCTGTTTCGGACAGCGAAACGCTCTCCGGCGCGACCGTTGAAGAAAGCTTTTCCGCTGGTGGCCCCGTAGAGAACCGTGTTGCCCACCAAAACCTGTTCATCGGCCCGGAACCCCGATTCGGGCGGCGGCCGGATGGCCAGCACACCCCCGGAAAGCCCCTTGCCGACGTAGTCGTTCGCATCCCCTTCAAGAACGAGCGTCAGACCGTGCGCTGCAAAGGCACCAAAGCTTTGGCCCGCGCTGCCCACCGCTTCGACAATGAACGTGTCCTCTGGAAGACCCGAGTTGCCGAAGCGACGCGCAATCTCACCGCTCAACATCGAGCCAAATGCGCGGTCGCTGTTCCGGATCCGAAATGAACACCGTTGTTGCGCCTCCACACCGTCCAACACGGGCTGTGCCTTCTGCAAGAGTGTGCGGTCGGCGACTTCATCGAGAAAATGATCCTGAGACTCGGAGCAGCGGCGGGGCTGCTGGTGCGCTTCCTTGGGAAGGTAGAGCACCTCGGAGAAATCCAGCCGTCGAAGCTTCGACGCTTCCTGCGGACGAGGGACGATGCACTCCACGCGGCCCACCATTTCGCCGAGCGTTCGAAAGCCGAGAGTCGCCATGAGCGCACGCACTTCTTCGGCGACAAAGAACAGGTAGTGAATGACGTGCTCCGGTTTGCCCGGAAACCGCTTGCGCAACTCGGGATCCTGCGTGGCAACGCCCACCGGACACGTGTTGAGGTGGCACTTGCGCATCATGATGCAGCCTGCGGCGACCAGCGGAGCGGTGGCGAACCCAAATTCTTCCGCACCCAACAGCGCTCCGAAGACCACGTCACGACCCGTTTTCAGCTGCCCGTCGACTTGAACTCGGACTCGGCTGCGGAGCCCGTTCAGCAAGAGGACCTGTTGGACCTCGGCCAAGCCCAACTCCCAAGGCGTTCCCGCGTGATGAATGGACGAAAGCGGGCTCGCTCCCGTTCCGCCGTCGTGACCCGAAATCAGAATGAGATCGGCGCGCGCTTTGGCCACGCCCGCGGCCACCGTCCCAACACCGGCTTCTGAGACCAGCTTCACGCTGACCCTTGCGCGCGGGTTGACGTTTTTCAGATCGAAGATCAGCTGCGCGAGGTCTTCGATCGAATAGATGTCGTGATGCGGGGGTGGCGAGATGAGCGTGACGCCAGGCACTGAGTGACGCACCCGCGCGATGACCGAATCCACTTTGTGCCCCGGCAGCTGCCCGCCCTCTCCTGGCTTCGCCCCCTGCGCCATTTTGATCTGAATCTCGTCGGCATTCAGCAAGTACTCGGCCGTCACTCCAAAACGCGCCGATGCGACCTGCTTGATCGCCGATCGACGCAGATCGCCATTTGGGTCGGGTCGGTACCTGGCTGGATCCTCACCGCCTTCGCCGGTGTTCGACTTGCCGCCGATCCGGTTCATGGCAATGGCAAGCGTCTCGTGCGCCTCACGGGAGATGCTTCCAAAAGACATGGCGCCTGTTGCGAAATGGCGGACCAGGCTTTCGGCATGCTCGACTTCTTCCAATGGCACGGGCGGACCGTACGGCCTCAAATCCCACAGACCCCGCAGCGTCATGGGCCTCTGCCTCTGATCGTTGATGCGGTCGGAATACGCCTTGTACGAAGGCGCATCTTTGAGCCGCACCGCTTTTTGAAGCGTCGCAACCGTCTCTGGATTCCAGAGGTGCGCTTCGCCCGTCGTGCGGTAATGCAGATGTCCGCCGGGTTCCAACCGCGTCTCGGGCACCGCGGAGTAGGCACGTTCGTGGCGGGCCAGGGCTTCTTGGGCGATCTCCTCGAGACCGACACCTCGAATGCGCGAGGCGGTTCCGGTGAAGTAGCGGTCCACCACCACCTGGTCGATGCCGATGGCTTCGAAGATCTGCGCGCCCTGATAACTCGCAACAGCGCTGATCCCCATTTTCGACATGGTTTTCAGAAGGCCTTTCCAGAGTGCCTTCACGTAGTGCGCGCGGGCTTTCTCTTCCTCCAGGTCGCCCAGCGCTCCGGCCTGCGCCAGAGCCGTGATCGAATCGAGCGCCAGATAGGGATTCACCGCGCCTGCGCCAAAGCCCACCAAGAGTGCCAGCTGAGACACGTCCCGCAGCTCCGCCGTTTCGACCACAATGCCCGCGCGCATCCTTTGGCCGGTTCGAACAAGGTGGTGGTGCACGGCCCCCAGCGCCAGAAGCGAAGGGATGGGCGCGGTCTCCGGACCTATGTCGCGGTCGCTTAGGATCAGGATCTTGGCGCCTGAATGGACTGCCGCGCTGGCTTCGCGCATGAGACGCTCCAGAGCGCGTTGGAGCTCATCGCCCGCACTGCTTCCGTCGCGACCCGTCGGCGGACGGAAATGGGCCGCGAGTGTGCAGGCGCGAAAATCACCCCGCAAGTTTCGACGCAGCTTCGCCAGATCGTCATTCGTCAGCACGGGCTGCGGCAGCTGAACCATCTGGCACTGCTCGGGTGTTTCATCGAGCAGGTTGCCTTCACCGCCCACACACGAGACCATCGACATCACGATTTCTTCGCGGATGGGATCCACCGGCGGATTGGTCACCTGCGCGAAGAGCTGCTTGAAATAGCGAAAGAGGCTCTGCGGTTTTTCAGAAAGAACCGCCAGCGGAATGTCCACCCCCATGGAGCCCACGGGCTCTTCGCCCGAAAGCGCCATCGGTGTGAGAATGCGCTTCACATCTTCTTCGGTGTACCCGGAGACTTGTTGAAGCCGGAGGAGCTCTCTGGGTTTCAGCTCATACGGACTCTTCGCAGGCGGCAACTGGCCCAAATCAATTTTGTTCTCATCCAACCAGGCACGGTAGGGCCGGCGCGTCGCCACCTCATGCTTCACCTCTTCATCGGGAATCACGCGGCCCTGGCTCGTGTCGACCAGGAAGATTTTCCCAGGCTGCAGACGCCCCTTCTCCACCACACGCGCGGGATCGAGATCCAGCACACCAAATTCGCTCGCCAAGACCACCAATCCGTCCCGCGTGATCACGTACTTCCCGGGTCGAAGCCCATTCCGATCCAAAATGGCACCCACCCGCTCGCCATCGGTAAAGCCCAGAGCTGCTGGCCCATCCCACGGTTCCACCAGGCAGCCGTGGTACTCGTAAAACGCGCGCACCTCCGGAGACATGCTCTGGTTCTGGGCGAATGCTTCCGGCACCAGCATCATCATCACGTGAGGAAGCGAGCGACCGCCGGCGACCAAGAACTCAACCACATTGTCGAGCGCCGCCGAGTCTGAGCCGCCTGGCACCACAATGGGTTTCAAGTCCTCCAACGACTCGCCGAACGCGGCGGATTTGAGAAACGGCTCTCGGGCGCTCATCCAACTCTTGTTGCCCGAAAGCGTGTTGATCTCGCCGTTGTGGCTGAGCATCCGAAAAGGATGCGCGCGTTCCCACGACGGAAACGTGTTCGTCGAAAACCGCGAGTGGACCATCGCCAGTTTCGAGACGGTCCGCTCGTCTCGCAGATCCTCGTAAAAGGCAGCGAGCTGCTCGGCCAACATCAGGCCCTTGTAAACAACCGTTCGCGAGGAGCACGAGGGGAAGTAGGCGTCCGTCAACGTGCCCCGCTGCTCGGCGCGCCGGCGAATCAAATAGAGCGTCCGCTCGAAAGCTTCCCGAGCACAGGTGCGTCCGATGAAGAGTTGCCGAAGCGCAGGCATTGAGTCGCGCGCTTGCGGGCCCAAAGCGTGAACCCCTACTGGGATGTCGCGCCACCCCAAGAGACGTTGTCCATGGTGAAGAACCGCGCCTTCCAGAAGCGCCTCCTGGCGCCGCCGGCGGCTTGGGTCCTGCGACAAGAAACATTGGGCCACGCCGTAGTCGCCGGGATCCGGGAGCGCAAAGCCCAGCGCCGAGCAGGCTGCCGAATAAAGCGCGTGCGGGATTTGCAGAAGAATGCCGGCCCCGTCCCCTGTTGTGGGATCGCTCCCGGACGCTCCGCGGTGCTTCAGGTTGTGAAGGATCTCCAAAGATTGCGTGACGACGTCCCGCGAAGGCTCTTGCGTGAGCGTGGCCACCAACCCAAGGCCGCAGGCGTCATGCTCGAATTCGGGGCGATAGAGACCTTGAGCCTCAGGAGGCTTTCGAAACACGGAGCCCTTTTAACACGTGCGGCGTCAGCAGAGTGGTTCCCGCCCCCCAGAATGGGTGGAAGGCCCCCCACAAAAGGTGGCCATCCAACGCTCGGTGTGACGAGGTGCGCATTGGCATGCGCTGTGCTGGTTTTGCCCGGGGGTTCCCTGCCCCATGGCTCGAATGCAATCCCTTGGCGACGTGAGATCGTATCGGTGGCTGAGTCTGGTGCTCCTTGCGCTCGCCGGCTGCGAAGGTCGTTTCGACGAGCTGCCTCCGGGTGCATTGGTTGAATCCATTCCCAAAACAGGTGCGAGGCGCCTGACGCGCGAGGAATACGACAACTCGGTTCAAGACATCCTCGGCGACACTGCCCGAGAAGCGGCAACGCTTCTTCCCGACGATACCGGAGCGCCGTTTGACAACGACTACGTCTCCCAGGTGCCCTCGCAGGCGCTCGTCGACGGCGCTGACCTACTCGCCGAACGGATCACTTCGCGCCTGTTGCTAGACATTCCGCGACGCAACGCGGTCATGGGTTGCGCTCCAGCAGGTCCCGGTGACACCAGTTGCTTCCGCAGTTTTGTCTCGAAGGTAGGCCGGCGCCTTTTCCGTCGCCCTCTCACCGCCGACGAGATTTCGCGGTTCGTCACGCTGCAATCCTTCTCGCTCGAAGCGGGAGACTTTTACGAGGGAGCCGGCTTGGTCCTTCGCGCCATGCTTCAGCACCCCTCTTTCCTTTATCGAGTCGAAAACAGACCCGCGACGTCAGTGGCCAGCACGTACCCACTCGACAACTTCGAAATCGCCAGCCGCATCTCCTATTTCCTGTGGGCCTCCGCACCGGATGAGGCATTGCTGGCGCAGGCTGAAAATCAGGAGCTCGTCTCGCCTGAGGGGCGTCGGAAGGCCGCGCAGCGCCTCCTGGCTGATCCCAGGGCACAAAAACGAATTCATGGGTTCTTTGGTCGCTGGCTCGGCTACTCAACGTTCAAGACGTCGTCGCCCGATTTGACGCAAGCGATGGGCGAGGAAACCACGGGACTGATCGAAAAGGTCATTATGAGTGACCGCGGGTCTCTTCTGGGACTCTTCCGCTCGACAGAGACCTTGATTTCCCCCCTGTTGGCCACCCACTACGGACTGCCGTTTCCGACCGGCCCATCGAAGCAGTGGGTGCCGTACGGGTCCACCGGTCGCCGAGGGATTCTCTCGCACGGCAGCATCCTGGCGGCGGGTGCCAAGTTCGGCGACACGAGCCCCACGCTTCGGGGCAAGTTCATTCGAAATCGCTTGCTCTGCACGGAAATTCCGCTCGCGCCTGCCGAGCTCATGGTCAACATCGACCAGCCCCCCACCGTCGGGCATTGCAAAGCAGACCGCTACAAGATCTACCAGAACGGGGTTTGTCAGGGCTGCCACAGCCAGATGGACCCAATCGGATTCGGGCTTGAGGCCTACGATGCCGAGGGTCGTTTTCGCACCTACGAAAAGAACGCGCCCGATTGTCCCGTGTCCGGCGTCGGCGAGATCGCTGGAGTCGGAAAGTTCACGGGCCCGGCCGGTTTGAGCCAATTGCTGATCGACTCGGGTCAACTCGAGTCGTGCGCGGTGACTCAAGTGTTTCGGCTCGCCTTCGGGCGGAGGGAAACGAGTGACGACAAGCCACTTCTACAAGCGGCCACCCAGCGCTTCAAAGAGGCCGATGACCATTTCCTTGAACTGCTGACTCAGTTCGTGAGCAGCGACGCCTTCGTGACCCGGAAGGAGGAGTAGCGCGATGCCCCCTGTCCGTCTGTCCCGTCGGTCGTTCTTAAAAGGCGTTGCCGGCGCCTCGCTGATGCTGCCCACGCTCGAGGCAATGCTGAACTCGAACGGCACGGCTTTCGCCGCAGGCGGTGCGGTCCCAAAGCGCTATGCCGTTTTCTTTGGGGGTCACTCGCTGGGCTTCGGGTACAACGACCCGAGCAAACCGGAGTACCTGCGACCCAACTCACCCAACGACATGTTCACGCCGAATGCGCCGGGCCGGTACGATCCCCGTCAAAAGCTCGCCATCTCGTCTTTGGCAGGCGTCGAAGATTTGGTCAGCGTCGTGTCGGGGCTCAAGATTCCCTATCCGGCCCCCGGGAGCACGTCCATCCCAGCCGCAGGCACCTCGCGGGTATTCCACCCCGATTCGTACAAGCCGCTGATCACCGGCAATCGCGCGAGGACGTACATCAATTCCCCAAGCTCGGATCAACTGGTCGCGGATCAAATTGCCGGGGGTGCGCCCTTCCGTTCGCTGCAGTATCGCATCCAGGCGCTGGGGTATCTCGGTGGGGGCACCGCGGCGGCGGATGGCGAATCCATTGCGCGGGCTCATGACGGCTCGGCGATTACGCCCGTCTCGAGCCCTGCCCTGGGATACCAGTCGGTCTTCAATGCCATTGCACCCACGGATCCAACGCAGTCGGCGGAGCGGGACCGCCTTCGCCGGCAGCACAAGAGCATTCTGGATCTGGTCGCCAACGACACCCAGCGCCTCAAGACACGACTCGGCGTGGCCGATCAACGCCGCCTCGACCAGCACCTAACGATGGTGCGCAGCTTGGAGTCACGCTTGGACGTGCAAGTCCAGGAGGCGTCAAGCTGCCAGCGCCCAAGCATTCCGACCGATCCCCCCTTGGGCCTCGAAGGGAGCTACGCCGACGGGGTGTTCAACATGCCACAGGGTGCCGGGTGGAGTGGTGAGACCGAGCGCGGCAAGCTCTTCTGTGACCTCATCGCGCTGGCGTTTCACTGTGACTTGTCGAGGGTCGCCACCGTGATGGTGACGATGCCCCAGTCCTATATGGATGCGTCCCGTTTTGCCGGGCTCGATACGAATGTTCATCAATTGAGCCACTTCGGCGGCGCCGCGGGCGACCCCAGCGGCTCGGTCGAGACCATGAGCGCCAGCATCAAGTGGCATGTGGGGCACTTCGCTTACCTGGTCGGCCAGTTGCGCGACATGATGGATGATTGCGCGCTTGTTTACTGCTGCGAAGGCGGCATCGGCCCAACGCTCGAAGGCGATGGCACCGGCCAGTACAACGCGCATTCTGTCGAAGGAATGGGCGCACTCATCGCCGGTCGAGCGGGTGGTCTACAACCTGGACAGCACGTGCTCGGGCAAGGGCGGCACCCGGCGCAGGTGATCATTTCGGCCATGAAAGCGGTTGGTGCCGGCGAGACCCTCGGTGAAGTTTCGGGTGCGATTCCGGAGCTGTTTGTTCCGGCGTAGAGACGACCCTGAGTCTGGGCGGCATGGGGTCTGGGGTCATTTGGCCGCCTGAGCGAAAAATGACCCGCTCCGCCCACGGCGATTCTGGCAGATAGGAAACCCCGGAGGGGTGGCGCATCCCTTGCTCCGGGTACGCTTACGATGCGAAGCAACGGCCACACCCTTGGGAAACTCCCCGACCAAAGTCCCCGCAGATGTGCCCTGGGGCACGCCTACGCCCCACATCTCGGCTCCTGCCAGATCTGCTCAACGGGTCGGGCGGTCGGCAAGACATTGCGAAGCAAACCCGACGCGGCCTCTCACGCAAAAAAGCCACATGCATCGACGCGCCCCCGAACGGATTCGACGGAGCCTGTCGGCACGATCGGCTGCCCCATCTGCAAGGATGCGCCCGGTCGGAATCGGATCGTGGCTGAGACGTTCGTCTCGGAAGGAAGCGAAACAAAGCTGCACGCTCAGGAAATCGATGGATGGTGCAACGAATGCATCGCAGTCCTCGCTGGAAAACGGCGGTTGGCCACAACCCTGTTGATGGTCCCAAGTCTCCTATTGATGGGCCTGACGGCCTTCGATCTTCCCGGGGTGGCGTTCTGGGGATTAACGCTTTATGGCGCGTCGCTCTTTCTGCAACGCCGATATGGCTGGGCGGATAATGCCGCTTATGGCGACAGCCTCGAGACGGTGTTGCTCTCACATTTTCCAAAAAGAGCGCCCGGCGCACGATTGCGCTTTCCTTTGGATGCGCAGCAAGCAAGCCGACGTCTCAAGATGGTGCTGGTCGTTCTGATCTGCGCTCAAGTGGGGACGCTCGTGATGCTGCAGCTCAGCCGCCATCGCTCTGCGCAAATGGAGTTGGCGCGAATCGCCGCGCAGGAAGCAGCCGTGGCCGCGGCTTCGGCGCCGACGGTCGATGTTGTGCCGCCGACGGTCGATGTTGCGCCGGCGACGGTCAATTCTGCACCGGAGACTGCGGAACGCACGCCCGATCCAGCCAGCGTGGCGCCGTCCGACGTCCCCGTGATCGCGAGACCCGTGATGCCCAAGCCCACGGAAGCGGCCCCTCCGCTGTCCGCTCAGCAGGCAATGACCGAATTGCTCAAATCGGTTCAGACCGTCTTTGTGACTCGAAGAGCGTCCCCGGAAAATCGTTCCCTTCGCGTCACTGTTCTGTACCTGTGGCAGGAGCTCGTGCCCACTGGAGAAAAGGCTTCGCCGATGGCACCAACCAAAGCTTTCGCGCAAGTGCTCCGAAGAAAGGACGTCAGTCGCGTCGTCCTGAAGACCCACGATCGTGACTTGACGGTTGAGCGGGAAGAAATTCCAGAGTTGTTGGCGAAGCTCACGAGCGCCAAACAGGAATAACTTCCCAATTCCATCCGTCGCCGGCGCGCTTTCCCTCAAAAAGAAATTGCGTGATGGGATAATCGGCCTGGGCGCAAAAAGCGTTTAGCTGCGCGACTGCCGCTTCAAGCGCGGGGCTGCCGCGAACGTTCGTTGGATTCCCGTGGCGATCCACGATCCGGTAGCGGTACCCGGTTGGCTTTCCTTCTGCAGTCAAGAGTCTCAGCTCAAGACTGGCCTCCGGCGCGTCACTCGGGATCAGCGGGACAAACGCAACCTTGAGCGGAAGAATCACAGGCGCGTAATTCTTCTCCCAATTTCGGCGCTCCTCACCAATCCGCTTCGCCTCTTGCCAAGCCCCGAGCAGAACGAGACCGCCCACCGCCACAATGCCGCCGCCTGCACACGCGAGTGCAACCCTTTCGAAACCGAGTCCCGCAGCTAGGCACAGTCCGCCTACTGCCATGGCCGACTTGGCAATGCTGACCCGGACCGCGCTGAGCTTCACCTGGAGCAACTTACGATGGGGTTGTTTCACTGTCGCATTTCTTGCTGGTTCGCTCGTTAGTTGCAGTTGATGCCGCTGTGGCGGCAGTCGTGCAACTTTCTCGAGACATCAAGCCAGTGAACGGTTCCGCCAGTGATTTCACCCGTGGCCGTATTGGTCGAGCTCGGAGCCACGCCTGGCTCGATGGACACCGCACCATAGGCCACCTGCCCCCGTGAGTTGACCGACAGAACAAGACTGGGCTGTTGGGGTGCAACATACGTTGAGCGCGCCGTCGACCGAGCGGTCGCCGTGTAAGTCGAAGATCCCGCTTGACCGCATGCAACGGCGCCGGTCGTTGCGTCCGCTTGGTACGCGTAGGCCGTATCCAGAGGCAAGTTCGCGGTGCCTCCGCATGTCGCCACCGTGGCCGTGGTGGGCACAAGCGTGTTCCAGAGGGTGCAACCCGCGATGAGAAGTGCTCCGCTGGAGGTCTTTTCGTCAATGGAGTGATTCTGGGCGATGTACCAGCCATCGCCCGAGGACGAAGCGGTGGTGGTCGCGGCATTTACCAAGTTGGTGTCCGTGAGCGCGTTGGTGTCGTACGTGAGGGCTGCGGCCGACGTGCTGAATTGGGCTCGATTGCTCGTGTCAAAAAGCTTGAACGAATAGAAGCGTGAGTTCTCCATCGTGATGGAAGGCGTGTAGTTCAACTTCGTCCCTATCGGACGACCGGAATCGACTGGACAGTCGGGCGTACCCCAGTCGCAGTATGCAGAGCTCTGGTACGTGTTGGTCGTCGCGCCGCAGACCAGCGTGTAATCGATTCGCCCATCCACTGCGTCCGTGCACGCAGCCGATTGTCCCAGCGCATCGGTGCTCAGGGTTTGGGTTGGCTCTGTGCCTCCCGAGGTAAAGGCGTACTGCCCCTGCACGTAGTGACCGCCCGCGGCACCACTGGGGGCAGCTCCAAGGCGATACCGTGTGGAGTTGACCGTGACGCTGCAGTTCTTCCGGAGACATGCGCTCAAGTTGGCGAGTCCGCACGTGCCTCCGTTGGGATCTTTAATCTGGTCGCGATCACCCGATCCGAGCATCACGCGAATCTCCCCAGTCGGCAGAAGCGCTGTGGTGGCCCGTTGGAAGAAAGGGCTGCGGTGCCAGAACGGCGATGCCTTGAATTGGGTGAATGCGCGCCCCCCGAACCAATTGTTGTAAAGCCCGTTCGCGCCTGCTTGGCCAGGCTTGTACATCGAAACAGTCCAAACTTGGCCTGCGGTGTCCCCGACGACCGCCGTATCGAAGAGACCGTCTGAATCGGTGTCGATCATGGAGACTGGGGCTGCAACCGAGCCCAACTTGCTACGGGGGTCCGTTGATCCGGTCGAATCGATGGCCGCGTACCGGTACACAGTCGAACCGGTCCATGCATCCACGAAGTAAATACCCCTCCCTCGGAGCAGAGCGGGATCGTAACCGCCATTCAAGGCAACGACATAGCGCTCCTTGGCCCTGTCGCCATGGATGGTGAACGTGCCAGTTGCGTCGTACTCAGCAATGGGCCCGATGGGCGGAGCTGCTGGCCCCAAGTCGTTCCAGGATTCACCTGCCGCAAGGTCGTCCACCGTGCCGGGCGGGGGCCACAGCCACAAAAACTTCGGGGTCGCTGGATCGGTCACATCCAGTCCCAGGACATGGCGTCCGCCTTCGCGCTCTCCCACGATGGCGACCGTGTGATACTCGTCGGCTTGTTTCTGTCGGTCTGGAGTGCTCACGGAGCCGCTACCGTCCGCCCAAATGTCGCGAACCATCGGCGTTCCATCTGCGAGCAGCTCGTGGCGCTCACCCGTGACGTAACGCATCAACTTGGGCAAGACATCCGGGGGAATGAAAGCCCAGAGTTCCGCGCCCGTACCAAAGTCGAAGGAGTGCACGCCGCCACTGACCGTGTCATTTCCCGCATTGAACGCGTGAATCATTCCATCGTTTGCCGCAACGAGAACAAACTGAGACCGGTACTGATAGGTGGTCGAATAGCTCTGGTACGAAGTGGATCCGCCGCTCGTCAAGGTCGATAAATACAACGACGGCACACACTGGTTCGCGATTCCCAGGTCACATAAGTACGACTGCACCGGGGCACTCACCAATACCGGCGTGGAGTGCATGATGTCCCCAAGCAGGTTTGGGCGTGACTTCTTAACCGTTGGCGCGGGGATCGTGCGGTTGTAGCTGTTCTGCAGAAGGATGTCTTCGCCATGGATGAACTTGATGACGTCCGCGGCGCAATCGTCCTCTGTCGAATAGGTGTGGCGGGTCTGGAAACCCAGCGTCGTGCAGAAGTCGCCTGTCACGCCTCCCAGCTTGAGAAGCGGCGTGATGGCTGCAACGTTCGCCACCGTGAAGGGAACCAGCGTGGGCGTATATGAGCCGGTGCTGCCATTCGGAGCCACCGTGTAGATCTTGCGAGCCTGAGAACTGTCCCCGGCGATCACGGCGTTTTCCCGAGTCGCTAGAACGTTCGACGCTTCCCAAATGGGAACCGCGGGATACGTTCCGCCGTCCGCCGTGGTCTTGATCGGCCATCCGGCATCGTACGTTGCGCTCGTGTCCAGCTGAACGAACGACCCTGTCGAGTCTTCGCCGATGAAGGCATTGTTCTTGTCCGCCAAATAGACGTCGTAGCAACTGTTGTTGCCGTTAGGGTTGTTGGTGTTCTTGATGTTGAAATCGGTACTGCTGCATCCGTTCGCAAACTCATTGAAGAGTTGGAACCGCATAAGCGTGCCGTTCCATTGCGTGTTGCCACTGGGTTTGAAACGAGGAATCAGCGCAGACGTGTAGCCACTCGACTGGACCGTGGTGACCGCCGCGGCCGAGAACGACGTGGTGCGGTTGATGATGTTGGTCATCACCACATTGATGCCGTTCTCTAGGTCTCGGAAATTGTCTGCGGGGACGTAGTCGCCCTCACCCTCAAGCGCGATCTTCTCGAGAATCGTCATTTCGCCGTACGTGTTGTCCGGATCGCCAATGCCGACCACGAAGGTGCGAACGCGCGTACCCGCAGCCGTTTGATAGGCAGCATTGCTCGCCATCCATCGGGCAACATCGTCGGCGAAATCCATATCGCACGTGCCGCCCGGCGTTTGCCTCACTGTGCTGCCCGTGATCGTGGTGCCCGTACCGCCGGACAGCGAGGGGTCTAGAAAATCGTTTCCGTCATTCTCCGCACCCATGCCAAGGGTTGAACACTGCGCCGCAGCTGTGCACGAAGCGGGCGTGACCCCTGCCACCTGCGTGCAGGCTGGGTTCGCGGTGTCTCCGCGACCATCTGAGAACACGACGATGAAGTCTCCACCACACGTGTTGCAAGGACCGCTCTTTCCGCTCGACATGGCCGAGCCTCCTTGCGTGGCCGAGTTCGTGAACGGCCAGGGGCTGCCCGTGGGCTGTCCGGCCATGAACCAAGCCGCATTGAAGAGCATTTCCGCCAGCGGATTCGCTCCGCTTGTGTAGGAGAGCGAGTCAATGGCCCCGAGCTTCTGCGTCATCGGTCGACCCGTGCCACTGCAGGATTGTGGCAGCATCTTCTGAACGATCTGCCCGCCGTTGGTTCCGTTCTGTGCTTCCACGCCTTCGCGGAGCACAGCCAGAAGCGGACCGTTGACCATGCGCTTGTACGCAAGACTCAGCATGGTCCATTTGGGAGGATAGAACCGTAAGAAGTTGCCTGAAAACACACCGGCCGAGGTGGATCGATCGTTGTTTGCCGCCAAGGGGTTCAGCCAATAACCCTTGCTGTTGACGCACGCCTGACACGCAGCTTGTTGAGAGCCGCCCCCGGAAGCCACGCAAGCCGCAGCGAGAGTTTGCGAGACGATGCCGCTGCCGTTTACGCCCCAGTTGCCATATTGGTAGTAGCTCGTGTTCGAGAGACCATCGCTCTGGCCGCTGCCGCCTGAGTACGTGGGCCCCGGGTCTGGGTATGTTTTGCTGGCGGAGTAAACGCCCTGCAGTGCCGACGAGCCCGCCGGCGCCGTCACGTCGGTCGGCATGAAATAGGTCCGATTGTTGAGGTACGTATTCGTGCAACCCGTCGGCGTCGTCCCGCCGAGGTCCACTCGAATTCGGTAAAGCTTCTGAGGGAATTCCTTCATGGTGGTCGTGGCCGAGTAGAGCAGCACGACGTTGGTGTTTTGGTCGCTGTTCGAGACTGCTGTGAAGAAGGTGTTGTCGCCCTTCTCGGGAGGATCGAGAAAGAAGTCGAGGCGCTCGATGTCGCGGTTCCAGCAAGCGGTGTCAGTCGCCGCGAGGGCTGGCGTGGCGTACCCTCCGACAACGAGTCCCAAAGCCAGCAGATGTATTCGCATTCGTACCCTCACGACCCGTCTTCCCCTTGCCATCCTGCAAGCGAAGGTCCGAACCCGGGCCTTCCAGAAGTGTCCGAACCCACAAATGCAGTGTAGGGCCCAACTTCGCTGGCGAAGAATTTTGACCACGCAAAAGAGTTACAGCTCGCAACGTTTGCTCAGGGTTGCTGTGGGTGAGGCTGCGCATCCACCGCCGCCAGCCATGTGCCACGCGCGCCGAGTTCTCGCCTTCGCCAAACTCGTCCCCATGCGCGGAATTTGGCCCGGGCCTCGCGCAACGTGTCGGAAGCTCTGGCAACAAAGGCCACGACGGGTTCAGCCGAATTCTTGTTGCAACTTTCCTCGTTGAACCGACGAAAAACTAGGACTCAAAAGGAACGGAGAAGTCGCGTGACCGCTACGAACCCCATTGCTCCTATCGATCTGAACCACGCCCTGGAATTAGCCAAGGCGAAACGCAGCGCCACAACCGAGGCGGACACGGCTGTGCTCCCGGATAAGATTGACAGGGCAGTCGGCATTTTGATTTCAGCCTTTTCGGCAAAACTCACGGCGATGCTTAGACCGCAAGCGGAATGCGGCTTGCCATGGGCCTTCGTTCATACCGAGCTTTGGACGTGGGACTTTCGTCACACCGAAACATGGGAGTTCGGCACGCAGCGGGAGCGTGCCTATGAACTCATCCAAGAGAAATTCCTCGAAGCCGCACGTAAACGCGCCTGCGAGGCTGACGTGAAGCCTTATGAACTCCAAAGCCTAACGGCTTCTTATTTGGACCCCCTCAAGACCAAGCTCGTCGTGTCGGCGCACATGTCGGTGCCCAAGGCGGGCGGGGACGCCTACGGCGCTTGAATCGTCAGGCAGCCCAGCCCTTAGAGCGCGAGGCGATCACCGAATAAACCGATCGGGCTCAACCCAGGGCAGGTTGATGCCGATCTCCGTCGGGATGTCCTCTGGCACCCGGCCGTGGGCAACCACCCTCAGGCGGCGCTCCTCACAGTTTGCCCGAACGCCCCACGCGAAATCCCTGATGCGGTCATCCAGAGGCGCCGCATTGCAGATAAGCGCCAGCCGGCTCACCTGATCGAAGAAGGCGATGAGGCCGTCGGGGGGTGGCAGCTCGTCCGGGAGCGTCATTCGCCTGACGGCAAATCCCTCACTCGCCCACTGCTGCTCAACAAAGCTCACCACTTCCAGGCTGCTGGTGGTTAACCCTCCGCGCGCCGCGAATCGCGCAACCCGTTCGGGATCGATGCCCTGCGCTATCAGTGAGGTCTCGAGCGTGCTGCGGGAGGGCTCGATGGCGGTGGAGCCTGTACCCGAATTTGCAACGTCGGCGACGGCCTCAGGAGCCCGCGCCGCCGGCCTCCTCCCGAACAACACGAAGTCGAGCAATCTTCTCATAGGAGCTTTGTCCTAGCCCTTCGGCACGAATCGGGGCGCTTGTTATGCACCTCGGGGCGCTCCGCCCCTCTATCATGACCCGCGTATAGGGTTCTCAGAACATCCTTGACCGAGCTTGGAAGCGGAAGCGTGGATGAGATGGCCCTTGCTGACAGCGTCAGTAGAAAGGGATCGTGGAATATCTTTCACCAGGACACAGTGACTCGGATTGATCTCTTCGTGCTCAAGGACGATGAATATCAAGTGCAGGCGTTAGCGCGACGGGTGCAATGGGAGGTTCGGCCTGGGCAGAAGCTCTTCGTTATCGCGGCGGAAGACACGGTCATTCAAAAACTCATCTGGTTCCGCGCGGGCGGTTAGGCCAGCGAGCGGCAGTTCCGCGACGTTGTGGACGTCCTACGGGTTCATTCTTATTCCAAACTCGCCCCGGAACGCGCACTACACCCATCGAACGCACTTGGCTCCGACAGTCACCTTGGCCTGGGCCTGGGGAGTGTCCCCTCATCCGTCACATTGGCTCTTGTTCCATGACCTCGAAGGGGATGCTTTCCCGAATGTCCTGTGATGAAGCGCCAAAGCGCAGCTCGAACGTTCCCGGCTGAACGACGAACTGATGTTTGTCTTGGTCGTAAGAAGCGAGCTGCTGACCTGTTACGCCAAAGCAGGCAACTTTCCCTTCGTTGGGCAGTAGGGACAGCTTCTTAAAACCGAGCAGCTTCTGATTAGGCTCAGGCCCCGAGCTAGAACTCGTCCGACGTCCATAGAGCTGGACGACCTCCGCCCCCGCTCGCGCGCCTGTATTCCGCACCTGGATGCAAGCGAGGACTTGTCCATTCGCGACACTGTGCGGAGTAGAAATGACACCGCCCTCGTAAGTGAAATTCGTGTAGCTCAGCCCGTGGCCAAACGGGAACACGGGTTCCCCACGAAAGTACATGTACGTAAAGCCTTTACTGATGTCGTATTCGCTTTGAGCGGGAACAACGTCGGTTGATGCGTAGACTGTATAGGGTAGCTTTCCACTCGGATTGACGTCGCCAAACAAGACAGCCGCAATCGCATTTCCACCTTCTTCGCCTGCATAGAATGCTTCCACGACCGCGGCTGCATGGTCTTTGGCCCACGTCACAGCCAGTGGGCCGCCGTTCATTAGGACCACGACCGTTTTGGGATTGGCTTGAACCACCGCCTCCACAAGTTGCTCTTGGTCTCCCGGCAATCCCAACTCCGAACGATCGAGACCTTCCGATTCAACACTGCCATCGGTGCCCACAAACAGAATGGCGACATCCGCATGGCTCGCAACTTGAGCTGCTTCGGCCACGAGCGTCGCATCGCACGTTGCAATGGTCTGACATCCTTTTGAATGGTCGACTCGAGTCGCCGGCAACAGGCCGTTAACGATGCCTTGGTATGGCGTCACCGGCGCTTCGGCAATCCCCGAGTAGCCGCCGGATTCAAAGCGTTGAGCCATGGGACCGATGACAGCGACGGATTGCAACTGAGCCCGATCGATCGGGAGCAACGCGTTGTGATTGGACAGCAGGACAATGGAGGCGCTCGCAGCCTCTCGAGCCAGGCGACGATTCGCCAGCGAGTGAATGTGTCCGCTCGAAAGATTGGAATAGGGGACGCTCTTCGGGTCATCGAAGACGCCAAGCCGGAAAGCGACCCGCAGATAGCGCGCCACCGCTGTGTCCAGTTGCCGCTCAGTCAAGAGTCCTTGTTGAATGGCCAAGGGCAAGCCGCTCAGGTATTCGCGGTCATCGACGTCACAGCCTGCGGAGACAGCTGCTGCAACGGCTTCCTGATTCGTTTCGAAGGCGCGATGGGCAAGAGTAAGAAACCCGATCCCGCCAAGGTCAGAAACGACGAACCCTTCGAAGCCCCACTGATTGCGGAGCACATCGGTGAGCAGCCAAGAATTGACAGCACAAGGCACGCCATTGATCGCATTGTACGCAGCCATGACCGACTGCGCGTGACCCTCCATCACGCACATTTTGAAATGCGGGAAGTAATATTCCATCAACATTTTCTCGGACACGGTGGCCGAGAGACTCAGACGACCCGTCTCCTGGTTATTGACCGCGAAGTGCTTCAGTGTCGAAGCGACCTTCAGATATTTCGGGTCGCTCCCCTGCATTCCCCGGATGAAGGCAACGCCCATCTTGCCGGTCAGGTACGGGTCTTCTCCGTACGTCTCTTGAATCCGACCCCAACGCGGATCCCGACTGATGTTGATAACTGGCGCTCGGTAGATGAGGCCCAGTTTCCCAAACGGTCCCGTCCCGCCCGTGTTGTAAAGGGCGCGAGCTTCATCGGAGATCACGTTGGCCACAGCTTGAACCAGCGCTTCATCCCAAGTGGAAGCAAGCGCAATGGGCACTGGAAATACGGTCGTCGGCTCCGTCGCGACCACGCCATGCAGACCCTGGTTCCAACCCCCAAAGGCCGGAATGCTCAGCCGCTCGTTGGAGTCGGCGTTGTGAAAGAGCTGCGCGACCTTTTCATCGAACGTCATGCGAGAAATGAGGTCGTCCAGCCGGGCTTCGAGCGGCTTCGTTGGATCGAGATACGCCGGCGTCCGTTGCCCGCAGGCCCCGAGCAAGCTGAAGAAGAGGAGCCACTTGATCCAGGGACAAAACCGCATGGTTTGCATCAAGGCGCGGGCGGCCCAACGCGAAGGATCTGGTCCTTTTCCGGAGGGCACGTCCCGCGTCCGTCACAATTGCTGGTCGTCACATACACGTAGCCGTCAGGTCCCATGACGACCTCCCTGAGCCGGCCATATCCACTCGGAGGATCGCCCAAGAAATAGGTCTCATGCTGCTCCACGCGTTCACGCTTCGAATCGAAAACCACGCGGTGGAGATGTCGCGAGCCGAGCGTGCCCATGATGAGGCTTCCCTTCCAACCCGGAATTCGGTCGCCCGTGTAGACGGCGGCCCCTCCCGGAGGAACCGCTTCCACCCATGTCAGAAGCGGCGTGACCATGCCGATTTGTGCCTGGCAACCGAATGCGGTTGGCCAGCCCAGGTTGTCACCGGCGCTCGCGATGCTGACCTCGTCGTGTCCAGTGCGGCCCAGCTCGCCACTGGGGCCATGGTCGGTCACGACGAGTGTTTTCGCATCCAGCCAATCAAACCCTTCGCTGTTGCGAAGGCCGAGCAGAAAGACCGGGTCGTCCGCTCGCGGGTTGTCGGTAGGAATTTCTCCGTCCAGCGTGATGCGAAGAAGCTTGCCAGCGCGAGAGCCACGGTCCTGCGCCGAGTCAGGAACCCGAGCGTCTCCGACGCTCACGTATAGCTTTTTGTCCGGGCCAACGTGAAGCCGACCTCCGTGATGGAACTGTGCACCCGGGAGCCCCGAAAGGAGACGTCGTTCGAAGGTGGCGTGATGCCCGTCTTGGGAAAGCTGCCAACGTTCGACGCGGTTCTCCTTCACTCCCCCTTGTTCGACAGTAAAGAAGATAAAGAACTGTCGGTTCTGTTCGAAATCGGGGTGAAGCGCCAAGCCCTGCAAACCGCCTTCCCCGTTGGGATCCGTTTCGACAAGGGCCACAGGGTCAGGAAGGAGGTGACCGGACTCAACGAGCCGAATGCGACCCGGCCGTTCGGTGACGAGCATGTCCCCGTTGGGCAGAAAGGCGAGCGACCACGGAACCTCCAGGCCATCTGCGACTTTCTCAGCGTGAAGCGACGTCACTCCGGCCGGCCCAAAGCCCGCATCGACGCTTTCACAAGTGGGCGCCCGAACGCATCGGCAACCCATTGCTGCAAGCGTTGCCGCAAGACAATGAAGACGAATCGAAGAGCGCAAGCAGTCACCTGTTTCCGACGCCCGAGTCCGGCGCACGCATGGTTCCATTCGCAAGCGACGTGTTACCCCCTTGCCAGAGCGGGGCGGAGCGCGCAACCTTTCCTAGGAAGCGCCCCGTGCCGTGGATGCTTCCTACGCAACTGGCTCAGCCGAGCGCGGTCCTGGAAGGCGCTGGAGATGCGCTCTTGCAAGGCGTCGTTGAAAGGCACGTACGCGGTTTCTTACGAAGGTCTTAAGCCAAAGGCCCGACGCTCGCATCGGCTCCAACCGGAGCGAGCACCCGCGGGCGGGTGGCAACGGCGTCGCCAAACAGGTGCGCTTCCCAGCTGGCGCGAAGTCGCAGCAGCGGCTTCTCAACCCAGTGGTATGAGACCGCCGCCGCCAAGAACGCCAATCCCAGATTCCAGGGAAAGGCGGTCAGCATGGACGGAAGCTGCCGGTTGAGGAACGGCTGTTGCCAGAGGTAGAGGGAGTAGCTCATCATCCCCACCCACGCGAGTGGGCGAGCGTTCAACAAGCGTCCCACGAAGCCCTGACTGAACATCAACGCCCAGTCGATACAGAGCGCCGCACAGACGTTGGAAAGGGTACCGCCGAACAGGAAGTCCAAGCGGGGACGCGTCACACCGGCGCTCGCGGCCAGGAACACGAGCGGAACCAACGCAAAGGCTCGGCACCCCAGAAAGCGGAGATAGGCAGGACGGCGGTGTAGCTCCTCTCGAAGCCCGGCCAGCAGACAACCGGTGGCCAGCGCGTCCGCGACGCACTCAAAGTGCTGCACCATTTCCTCTCTGCCAGGCGCCAACCGCCACCATGAAAGCCGGACCAGGGGCACCAACACCACTACCGCCAGGGCCCCCATTAAACCGCGCCGCTTCCCGAGTAGGAACAGCGCGAACGGCCACAAGAGGTAAAACTGCTCCTCGACCGCCAGAGACCAGGCATGGTCGGTGAACCAGGAGCGATTGGGGAAGTAATTGGCCGTGTAGGTCGCCGCGTGCCCGAACTCCGCGGGGCGGAGTACAGCCAGCCCCATCCCTGCGGCGATTAGGAGCACCCCCAAGTACACGTAATACGCCGGGAAGATGCGCATCGTTCGTCGAAGATAGAATCGCCGAAGGTCGATGCGACCAGACCGGTCCATCTCCTTCTTTCCAGCACAGTGGGATCCGAAGCTTGGAATTCACGTGACTTGAAGTCGCGGCCGCACTGACCCTATAGTGAGTCGTATTAATTTAAATCATACCAACATGGTCAAATAAAACGAAAGGCTCAGTCGAAAGACTGGGCCTTTCGTC
>JADMIO011246851.1_pt1 | contig 67870 bp, 70 predicted proteins | sample 8958161 | NCBI WGS metagenome assembly JADMIO01 (sample SAMN16585339, study PRJNA669376) | soil metagenome | isolation source: Crop rotation soil | place: USA: Cullars Rotation, Alabama | collected 2011 | reverse complement strand
CGCGACAACTTGTCCACGTGGAATTCTAAGCTTAGGATCCCAATGTGCTGGAAATCTGTCCTCCTAAATTAGGAAGCGCAATTAACCGAACATAAAAAAGTGCCGCAAAAAAACAACCAAAAAACATGACTTCAGAAAAAATAAACCAACACATTCCTAAACGAAAAGATTTATCCACTTGTTCATTTTCTAGCAACCCTGCACGATTTTCTTTTATTACCGTACCAAACCATCCATACATCATATAAAGAAGAAAAAGAAAACCAATTAATACTAAATAAGGCCCAATAAAAACTTGATGTATCCAATTTGCTGCACCAATAAAAATACACATTAAAGCAATAGAGCCCTTAAAAGGCCAATTACTAGGAGTGGGTAAATAATAGGGTTTAGATTTTTTTTCCATGACAAATTAACCTACATAATTATTACAACTCGTCATTCCCGTGAAAGCGAGAACCTGGATATAAAGAGCGATTACTACCATAAGTGATAATCCTTCCCGACAGAACTCTCTTGCATCATGTATTTAACTGCCGCTTTGATTTCTGCATCCGTACAGGTTGTACAAGCACCGTGAATAGGATGCCCGCTCTTACCTGTTATTACATTTAAATAGGTTTTCAAAAATCCCGCATCAACATATTTTTGCCAGCTTGGAATATCGCCTAGTTTCGGCGCCTCTTTATAACTTCCATCATGACAAGCACTACATTTTGCTTCATAAATACGCTTACCGTCTTCTATAGTTAATGGTTTAGGTCTGGGATTAAGTATTGGCCCCCTTTCGCCTCCCCCTTTAATAGAATCCAGCATATAATCAACGGATTTTTTAATTTCATCATCGCTGCATGAAAGACAGGTACCTTTTGCAGGCATACTGCCTTTTCCTTGGATTGCATTAGTGTAAATTTTATCAACACCTTCTTTTAATAAAGACTCCCATGCTGCTTTATCACCATATTTTGGTGCGCCCCCTGCCCCTGAAGCATGACAACCTGAGCAATAGATATCATAGATACCTTTACCTACTGCACTTCCTGTCGGTTTTGGCGGGGTTTCACTTTCAACCTCTTTTAAATAAGTTGCTAGAGAGACTAAATCTTCATGTGAAAGATAATGCAAGCTATTATGATTCACTTCTAACATAGGGCCTTCTACTTTTCCACCGCCAATCATTTTATCTTGAGTAAAAACGTCAATAATTTCTTCTAAAGGTACTTTAGACAAATTGGAAGAAGTAATATTAGGTGCTAAAAAACCCTGAACTTTAGCACCTGTTAAATCATATTTTCGAATAGGTGCACCTAATGATACGTTTTCATCTAAAATATGATAAGAGGGGGAATGACACATTGCACAATGTCCCAAACCTTCCGCAATTGAAGCGCCGCGATTCCAATAAGGGGAGCGTTCTGGATTATTTCGAAATTCTCCCTCGGATTTAAAAAATAAAAGACGCCATCCTAACTGCATAAAACGCCAATTAAATGGCCACATCATTTCATTTTCGCGATTCTTTTGATAAACAGCAGGAATGCTATCTAAATAAGCCTTAATTGCTTTAATTTCCTCAACTGGTATTTTGTTAAAATAAATATAAGGAAAGGCTGGATAATAATAATGACCTTCTGGCGAAATACCTTTCTGCATTGCTTTAATGAATTGTTCTTCTGTCCATTTACCAATACCGGTTTCTTTATCTGGGGTAATATTGGGTGCATATATAGTACCAAATGGTGTATGCATAGCTAATCCACCTGCAAAAGGTGCCGCTTTCTCTTTTTCTGCAGTATTTGTATGACAGGCTAAACAATCTCCCATTTTTGCTAAATATTCGCCGCGCTTTATCAAGTCAGCATTATTATTTTTTACATTCACAGCAGGATAAGCAGGATAGTAATTCACTGTTTCGTGGGCAGCATCAGCCATTTTTTTAATGTTCTTCTGTATAGAATTTATACTATAAATGCTAATACACACTAAAAATAAAAACATTACAATGAGTGCTATTTTTACTTTTTTATTCGCCCATATTTTTTTGATAAGTTTGTACACGCTACTACCCTTTCTACCTCAATAGAAACCAATCCCACGATAATTAAAAGTTCGAATCGCGCGCATTTTATAGCGATTTTATTCGAATGTACAAGGTATTGTGCAGCATCTCGTAAAAGAATACAAAATTTTATCATAATACTTGTGTTATTTGAGAAATATGGTTTAATTACTTCGCTTTAAAGGCGCCGTTTTAAATTCAATTATTATCCAAAACTCGCGCTTTGTGCAGTAATTAAGAATTCAGAGCATAAATATCATGATAAGGTGAAGAAAAGGTTTCAGTCATATGCAACAATACATTACCCGATTTGTTTTATCTATCATCAGCTTATTTTTTGCTCAATCAATTGCTGCTTCGCCAATCAATATGCCAATAGGCGTTACTCCTATCAGCCGGGAAGTCTACGACTTGCATATGGCTGCTTTTTATATTTGCTGCGTCATTGGCGTGCTTGTTTTTGGTGTATTAATTTTTTCTCTTATAAAATATCGCAAATCTAAAGGTGCTCAAGCTGCGCATTTTCATGAACATCTCGGTGTTGAAATTATCTGGACAACAATTCCTTTTCTGATACTCGTTGCCTTAGCTATTCCAGCTACAATCGTATTAAAACATATTCATAACACCGACGAATCCGCTTTAACAATTAAAATAACGGGATATCAATGGAAATGGAAATATGAATACCTGGATCAAGGAATTAGCTTTTTCAGCACGCTTTCTTCCACACAAGAGCAAATTAATAATATATCTCCTAAAAGCGAATGGTTTTTGCTGGAAGTAGATCGCCCTATGATTGTTCCTGTGAATACTAAAATTAAATTATTAGTAACTGCTGATGACGTTGTTCATGCTTGGTGGGTTCCAGAGTTAGGTGTTAAACAAGATGCTATTCCGGGATATGTAAATGAAAACTGGGTTAAAGTATTAAAAGAAGGTACTTATCGTGGTCAATGCGGAGAGCTTTGCGGAACAAACCACGCCTTCATGCCTATCGTAGTCAAAGCTGTTTCACAAAAAGAGTTTGAGAAATGGATTGAATTACAACGTAAAAACTCTTTTTTAGAGAAAAATGCCCTAAATCCTTTATCTGAAAAAGAATTATTAAGTTTAGGCAAAATTGAATATGAAAAAAGTTGCGCTATGTGTCACCAAAATAATGGCGAAGGTCTACTCCCAACCTTTCCGGCTTTGAAAAAGAGTCGTATTGTAACAGGAGCCGCTGCAGCCAATACTAGTTTTGTATTAACAGGAGTACCAGGCACCGCTATGCAAGCCTTTGGTGATCAACTAGACAATAAAACATTAGCTGCAATTATTACTTATACTCGGCATGCTTGGGGCAATAATGAATTAGTTAAAAATCATAATTACTCTATTGTTGTACAACCTAATGATGTTCAAAAAGCTCGCCAAAAATAAAAATTATCTTATCCATAACTGAAGTTATTTTATAAATAGCGGAGTTAAAACTGCATGAGTAAAGCAATAACAAATCATCTTGATGAATCAACACACCATGATGATCATCACGATGACCACCATCATGGTCCTGAACCAGGCATCAAACGCTGGCTTTTTACCACCAATCATAAAGATATTGGAACTCTGTATTTATACTTTAGTTTAATAATGTTGTTTGTTGGCGGCGCAATGGCTCTCATTATACGCGCAGAGCTATTTGAACCGGGAAAAGTTCTGATAAACCCAGAGCTTTTTAACCAGATGACCACTATGCATGGCTTAATTATGGTGTTTGGTGTCATTATGCCGGCCATGGCTGGGCTAGCTAATTGGTTAATTCCAATGATGATCGGCGCACCTGACATGGCTTTACCGCGGTTGAATAATTGGAGCTTTTGGTTATTACCTTTTGCTTTTACTTTATTATGTAGCACTATGTTTATGAGCGGTCCTGGACTGAGTTTTGGCTGGACATTTTACGCTCCCCTTTCGACGACTTATGGACCTCCCAGCACTGACTTCTTCATTTTTTCAATTCATATGATGGGTGCTTCTTCCATCCTAGCTGCCTTAAATATTGTGGTGACCATTTTCAATATGCGTGCTCCTGGCATGACGTGGATGAAATTGCCTTTATTTGTATGGAGTTGGTTAGTCACTGCTTTTCTCTTATTAGCTGTTATGCCGGTATTAGCTGGCTGCGTAACGATGATGTTGATGGATCGTCATTTTCATACAAGCTTTTTTAATGCAGCAGGGGGCGGAGATCCTATTCTGTTTCAACATATTTTTTGGTTTTTTGGACATCCTGAAGTTTATATTCTTATCTTACCCGGCTTTGGTGTCATCTCAGAAATCATCCCTGCTTTTGCACGCAAGCCACTGTTTGGTTATAAATTCATGGTTTATGCAACCATAATTATTGCCATTCTTGGCTTTGTTGTTTGGATGCACCATATGTTTACAACAGGTGCGCCCATTACAGCACAATTATATTTTATGTACGCCACTATGCTTATTGCGGTACCTACCGGAATTAAAGTATTTAATTGGGTTGCAACCCTTTTTAAAGGATCTATTTCCTTCGAAACCCCGATGCTGTTTGCTCTAGGTTTTTTAGTTATGTTTACGATCGGTGGATTTTCTGGCTTAATGCTGGCATTAGTCCCAGCTGATTATCAATACCGTGATAGTTACTTTGTAGTCGCTCATTTTCATTATGTACTCGTATCCGGTTCGTTATTTACTATTATAGCTGCCGTTTATTACTGGTTGCCCAAATGGACGGGGCATTTATATAGTGAAAGACTTGGTCAAATCCATTTCTGGTTATCTGTCATTGGCTTAAATCTTACTTTTTTTCCAATGCATTTTATTGGCTTAGCCGGTATGCCACGTAGGATTCCTGATTATCCATTGCAATATACGGATTTTAATCAAATTGCTACTATTGGCGCGTTTATTTTCGGCCTTGCCCAATTGATATTTTTATATATCGTATTAAAAGCTACCTTTACTAAGAGTAAAGAAAAATTAGCTGATAAGGTTTGGGAAGGAGCAACAGGATTAGAATGGACTGTTCCAACACCTGCGCCCTATCATACGTTTGAAACAGCGCCAATCATTAAATAACCTCGCTATGTCTATCCACCAACAGAAAAATAAACGCCTTACTTGGATTCTCCTAGGAGGCGTTATTTTTATGTTTGGTTTTTGTTACATGTTAGTACCTATTTTCAATTTGCTTTGCAAAGAATTAGGGATTAATGGTAAATCTGTGCGCACTGCTGCAGAACTCATACCGGGTATTCAAATTGACTATTCACGAACCATTAAAGTGCGATTCACCACCACAATAAATGGTAATTTAAAGTTTAAATTTATTCCCTTGCATCGCCAGATTGAAATACATCCGGGTGAAACAAAACTTGTCTACTTTTTTGCACAAAATCAGATGGGGCAAGAAATAACAGTTCAAGCAATACCAAGCATTACGCCTTTTGATGCAGCTCGTTATTTGAAAAAAACAGAATGTTTCTGTTTTACCCAACAATATTTCTTTAAGAATGAAAAAGCAGATATGCCTGTTTATTTTTTTGTAGATCCTGCTATTTCGAAAGATGTTAAAGAAATTACTCTCTCTTATACTTTATTTGATGCCCGCGGATTTGAACGCAAAGAAGAACACTTTCGTAAGGGTAGAGTGACTCTTTCCTGATTTATGCAATTAAATCGATGACTCCCATGCATTTATGATTTATAATTGCGCACCCCTGATCAAATTAGAACATTTCAATGACAGTAATACAAAACATTAAGCTGGGACGACATACCTATTTGTTTACATTTTCAATAGGTTTCACTGTTTTATGTTTATTTTTTATCACTCTTTTTTGTGTATTGGGTATTTGGCAAATACAGCGCTACCATGAAAAAACCTACCTACTGACACATTTTCAACATCAGCAAATTGCTCAGCCCCTGGATTTTTCTTCTATTGTTAATAAAAAGACCCCATCTTCATTTCAATCAGTATTCACTGAGGGTCTATATGTTAATGAACTCACTATGCTCGTACAAAACAAGCCTTATAAAAATCAAATTGGTTTTGAAGTTATCACGCCATTACGCATACAAGGACAGAAAAAACTATTATTAATCAATCGGGGTTGGATTTTACAACCTAAACAAGGATTACCCCTTATTAATAATGTAACTGGTGTACAACAGGTGAAGGGATATATTAAATTGTTAAATGAAAGACAATTTATTTTAGGTGAAAATATACTTAATAAATTATCTAAGCCTCTCCAAATGCAAAAAATTGACATTGATGAAATTAAGCAAATAACGGGGCAAGATTATTTTCCTTTCATTTTACGTTTAAACGCAACGAACCCTCATGGTTTTATAAGAGATTGGATAATTGTATCTTCTCCGCCAGAAAGACATCTTGGTTATGCTATCCAATGGTTTGTAATGGCTTTCGTTTTATTAATCGCATACTTGTGTTTTTGTGCAAAACGCATTCAAAATGAGGAAGCATCGCATGCAAAGCATCCAACGTAAAGCGCGGACAAAATTCTATTTCTTGCTCTGTATTTTTATTTTACCGATGATTTTAAGCGGATTTTTATTCCATTTTCATCAGTATTTTCACTTTAAAACAACCCAACATGGCACGCTTATTTACCCTACAGTTCAACTATCTCCCGAGAACCTTCGCAAATGGCAAATTATTTATATTTCCTCTAACCCTCAGGATGCATTTTGTCAAAAACTAACTTATCAGTTATTTCAATTACAAAAAGCACTCGGAAAAGACCATAATCGTGTAAAAGTCATTGTGCAACAGGAATGGAAATCGTTATATCAAGCTCTTAAGCCATGTGCTGGTGAAACATTTACTACATCTCACGGTACTTCATTGTGCTTAAAACAACAATCCATTATTTTGGGAGGAGATTTCCAACATACTTTTATTGTCTCTGATAAGATCTATTTAGTAGATCCGCTTGGCAATCTCTTTATGTACTACCCCAGTACAATAAACCCCATGCATATTTTAAAAGACTTAAAAAAAGTGTTAGGAGCGTCACAAATTGGATAATTTATTTTTAAAAAATAACAATGCTTCGCAGCATCTTAAAATTTTAGCTCTAACGGCTAGTTTATTTGCTTTGTGCGTTATTGGCCTAGGAGCCTTCACTCGCTTAGTCAATGCTGGATTAGGTTGTCCTGATTGGCCAGGTTGTTATGGTCACTTTATAGTTCCTCTGACAGATAGCGCAAAACAATTGGCCCATCTCTACTACCCAAGCAACCCTTTAGAAACCTATAAAGCTTGGGCTGAAATGATTCATCGTTATTTTGTTGCCGGATTAAGTTTATTTATTTTAGCTATTATTTTTTTTATTTTTAAGACAACAAATCTGCGTACTAAAAGAAATATTATTTTAGCTTTTATCTTAATTATTGTTTTAATTTATCAAATTCTTTTAGGAAAATTCACTGTTACATTGAAATTAATGCCCTTTATTGTCACACAACATTTATTAGGCGGCTTTTTAACCTTATCGATTCTTTGGCTAATTTTTTTAAATAATAGTAAAGCTAACTATATATACCCTGTTTTTAGATACAGTGATTGTCAAAAAGTTTTACCCTGGGCTTGGATTGCCCTCTTTTTATTAGTGATACAAATATCACTAGGGGCATGGACCAGTACAAATTATGCGGCACTTTCATGTCCAGACTTCCCTTTTTGCATTCAAGATCAAAAAGTCATTTTCAACTTAAAAGAAGCTTTTACTCTTTTTCCTCAAATAGGAATAAATTATGAAGGTGGGATTTTATCCGACTCTGCGCGGCAAACTATTCATATGATTCATAGAATAGGGGCATTCATTTTAACCATTTATTTATTTATTTTATTAAGCATTGCGTTTCGATATTTAAAAAAATCATTAGAATTTATGAAACTTCTTTATTTAATGATGGGATTATTGTTCTTACAGATTTGTGTGGGAATTACTAATGTTATTTTCAAGTTACCTTTATTTTCGGCTATTAGTCATAACTTAATTGCTATGTTATTGTTATTAACCGTTATTACTTTTTTATTTAAGTTAACGACTACAAATCAAAGAGTAAGATCATGATTACGCATATTCGAAACTATCTCCAATTATGTAAACCTCGAGTCGTGTTACTCATGATATTAACCTCCATTGTTGGAATGTGCTTGGCTCCAAGTGATTCTATCCCCTGGATTCCTTTAATTTTTGGAAATATGGGTATTGCTTTAGTCGCTTCAGCTGCCGCTGCATTGAATCATGTAGCCGATCAACAAATAGATAAAATCATGCATCGCACTCAATATCGGCCTATTGTCCAGGGTAAAATTACCATTCGACAAAGCTTAATTTTTTCAAGTATTTTATGCATTCTTGGAATGCTAATTTTATTCTTTCTAATTAACACATTAACAACTATTTTAACCTTCCTCTCTCTTATTGGTTATGCTGTTTTTTACACTCTCTATTTGAAACATGCAACGCCTCAAAATATTGTTATCGGTGGTATCGCTGGGGCTGCCCCACCTTTGCTTGGTTGGACAGCCGTAACGGGCTCAATTAATGCAGAGGCTCTTTTATTAGTTTTAATTATTTATGTATGGACTCCCCCACATTTTTGGGCATTAGCTATTTATCGTCTTGAGGATTATGCAAAAGCCAATGTTCCTATGTTGCCACACACTCATGGGGTTAAATTTACAAAATTGAATATTCTGTTGTATACCTTACTTCTTATTTGCGTCACTTTACTGCCTTATTTTATAAAAATGTCTGGACTGACCTATTTGGTAGGTGTCATATTGGCTAATGTGATATTTTTGTACTATGCTATACGTCTTTACTTAAGTAATGATCGTGAAGATGGATTGCGTTTGTTTCGTTATTCGATTTACTATTTAGGAATTTTGTTTATATTATTACTTGTTGATCATTATTTAATTGCCCAGGAGCTGCTATCATGAATCAAGTCAATCCGCGCAAAAGTCACAGAAGAACCATTTCTATTATTTTACTTTTAATTCTTTCCATAACATTTGTCGCTATCTATTTTGGCGTAGGAAAACATCAAGAGCAACGTCCTAAAGATATTAAAATTGATGGATTGGTATTAAACCCTCCCAAAACAATTACTGATTTTGAATTAAAAACAACAAATGGAAAATCCTTTACAAAAGATAATTTAAAAGGCCAATGGACTTTTCTGTTTTTTGGTTTTTCTAACTGCGGAATGGTTTGTCCAACAACAATGGCAAATCTCAATAAAATGTATCAACTTATGGAAAAAGAAATACCGGCTACAGAAATGCCTCGTATTATTATGGTCACTGTTGACCCTGAAAGAGATACTCTTAAAAGAATGGAAAATTATGTGACTTCTTTTAATCCCAATTTTCAAGGTGCCATTGGAGAGACAGCGCAATTAAGCTCTTTGCAAAAACAATTGCATATTCTTGCTATCAAAGTTCAAGGGAAAGAAGGTGGTAAAAACAATTATTATTATGATCATAGCGCAGAAATTTTATTATTCAATCCTGATGCAAACGTACAAGCCTATTTTTCTTATCCTCATAAACCTGAAAATATGGTCAAAGATTACAAATCTATCGTAGCATCAGTAGCGAAAGGATAACGATTATTCATCGCCAGGCTGCGGAGCGCTTAGCTTAAATCCCTCCTTGAAAAAGAGGATCACCGAGCGCTCTTAAGTTTTAAAATCCCCCCGACGCGAAAAGCACGCGTCGGCCCCCTTTTTCAAAGGGGGCGAAGGTGCATTAACAAGAGGTATATATGCGAAAAATATTATGTCTTTTCTTAAGTTTTATACTATTAAGCGGATGTTCCGGAGACAACAAAACTCCTTTACCGCAAATAAAAGGTAAATGGGTAGTCGTTAATTACTGGGCTGCCTGGTGTTCATCCTGTATTCAAGAGATTCCTGAGCTCAATCGTTTTCATCAAAGCAATATAGGTAATAATATTGAAGTATATGGCATCAATTATGACTCATTGTCTTCAACGGATTTAAAAAATGCTATTCATCAAGCAAAAATTACTTTTCCGGTATTAGAAACAGATCCTAGCCACATTTGGAAACTAAGTGAAGTTGAAACGCTTCCGACAACATTTATTATTAGTCCCTCCGGAAAAATTGAAAAAAAATTAGTTGGTCCAACGACTGAAAAAAAATTAGCCCAGACCATAGCAGAATTACAAAAGAAAGCATGAAAAAATATCTTCACTTCTTTCTTATCTCTCTATTGCTTTTTGCAAGCGGCATGGCTGGATTTTTTTTTGCTTTCTATCAAGATAAGCAAAAACTCCAAAACCATGCCACACTCACCATTCAAAATTCTCATACCCCTCTTTCATTTGTCGAACAAATAAAAGGGGATCCCGATGCGGGTCGAAAAATTTTTAAAGAATTTTGCGCAGCATGTCATGATAAAAAACCTTTAATTGATATCAATGCACCTCGCAAAGGTGATAAAAAAACTTGGGAAAATTTACGTCGTCGTGGAATGGATCAATTATTAAAAATAACAATTCAGGGTATAAAAGCAATGCCGGCACGGGGGGGATGTTTTGAGTGTAGCGACGAACAATTACGTGAAGCGATTGAGTATCTCTCACACTAAAGACGCGAATTCTACTGCGTTAATCGTGTCCGTTTTTTGTAAAAGCTCATACTCCCTTGAAAAAGGGAGTCATCGAGCGCTCTTTAAGTTTTTAAAATCCCTCTGATGCGAAAAGCATGCCTCTCGGTCCTCTTTTTCAAAGAGGGCGCAATCGCAAAGCCAATTCCTTTGCTAAGTCATCAATTGCAGAATCTGATAATGATCTCATCCAACGTAGGGCATAATCCACAGCAGGGACATGCACTTGGCCCTCAGTACGCTTAACTTCCTCAATGTTCATCACAATAGGTTCTTTGCTCTCCGTTTGTTCCTTAGTAAATTCTTTATGTTCCATTTTTAGCTCAGCTCCTGCAGATGCTATGCTTCCAGCGATATCCAGCTTAGGTTGAGCTTTCGCAGCTGCATGATAGGTTTCAAATCTTTTTTCGGCTTTTTTTGAAATAGATTGCAAACAATGTAATACCTGATCAGACAATTGAGCATGCTGAAGTAAAGAAAAGTTGTCGCATAACCCCAACATAACACGAACTACACGCCACATTGAATGTGGTACTGCTGCTGCTAATTCTTCATAAAATTTTTCACTTATTTCTACTCCATTTACCATTGAATGAAAATAAACAAAAGGACGAAGACCTAAATAGAGAACTTGCAATAGCGTTTGAATGCCATCACAAGAAATAATACCGCGCTTAGCTGCCAATAATTTAAGTGCTTGAATAAAATCTACCGGGGGAAGTCGTCTAGAATTGGGAAGTCGACTAGAGTAATGCATTATTTTAATATTATAAGATGCTGCAACCCTATCAAGATAAGTTCGGCTATCTCTATCAACCTCTATTGCTATTACAATAATTTTTGTTTTATTCACCCGATGGCGACCTGCTAATACAACTTGTTCGAAATAAGATTTCAAGTAGGGTAAGCCGTAACTTTCTTCATCAAAAATAGCATTAGGAGCATGCATTAAACCATAACAATTTTCTGGCAATTTATATTTAGATTCTATATCAAAATCAAGATACGGCTTCGGTAACCCTATGCTATGGGGATGACAATCAATTCCCAAAGATACTACATGCACTGGAAACTTAATATTTTTAAAAGAATTTCGTATATCAGATGCTCCCTCAGAATAATCGTCGTTTAGAGCTTTTGAATGCAACGGTGGGATAACCATAAAAATACTTTTTAACTTAGACAATGGATAAAAAGAAATTAAATTTTTCATAATTGCAGGGGGAAGCTCTTGTGTTTCACATCCTGTAAAAAGGATATTTACATATGTATTCATTTTTCCTAATAACGCATTAAATTGTGGAGTATGCTCATACTCAAGTGCTGCATGCGCACATTCTGGTTGAACTACCCTAACATGTGCCCAATCTAATTTAGGAAAATATGCTTTTAAGTTTTTGGCATTCTCTAAACATCCAGAAGCATCATCCGGGCAAAAACATATTAATAACGCTTTATTGTTATATACCTCATTATGAAATTGAGCGGCTAAATTTGTTGTAGAAAAAGTTTCTTTAGGTTTAGATCGGAACATATATTTTACCCACCTGTTTAAAGTTATTAAATGGCAATTATTTTACAGATATGCCATTTATGAGTATGTTTTTTAACGAGCGGGGAATTGTTACAATATTTTACAGAAAAATCAATGTTTTTATAAAAAATCAACAATCTCATAGCATTTGTTGATTACTTGAGCTGACCTTTACGTCGCCTCACATGCCCCATCCAAAAGTGGATGCTGTTGAGATTGATCAATATGAGATATAGCATTAGGTAACTGTTTTGCAAGCATAAGCCACGTTTCCACAATGGAATCTGGATTCAAAGAAATATATTCAATGCCCTCTTTCATTAACCATTCAGCAAAATCAGGATGATCAGAGGGTCCTTGTCCACAAATACCAATATATTTTCCTTGTTTCTTGCATTCACTAATCGCTTGATGGAGCAAGAGCTTAATCGCATCATTTCGTTCATCAAAAAGAGATGCAACCAATTCAGAATCTCGATCAAGACCTAATGTCAATTGTGTTAAATCATTGGACCCTATGGAGAAACCATCTACATATTTTAAAAATTCTGCAGCTAGCAATGCATTTGAAGGTATCTCACACATCATATAAATTTTTAAATTATTTTCCCCACGCTTCAATCCGGAATCTTCTATTAGTTTTATAACTTCTTTTAACTCATTTACTGTTCGGACAAAAGGCACCATAATTTGCGCATTCAGCAATCCCATTTCATTCCGCACACGTTTAAATGCTTCACATTCAAGCTTAAATGCTTCTTTAAATAATTTATCTTTATAGCGTGATGCACCGCGAAACCCAATCATCGGATTTTCTTCATGAGGTTCGTACAAAGCACCCCCTAAAAGATTTGCATATTCATTTGTTTTAAAATCCGAAAAACGAAAAATAACTTGCTTGGGATCAAATGCAGCAGCAATCATAGCAATCCCTTCACGTAATTTTTCAATATAAAATTCTACAGGACTTGAGTAAGCTGCTGTTTTTTTATAAATTTGAAGTTTAATTTTTTTAGGTAAAGATTGATAATTTATTAAAGCATTGGGATGAACCCCAATCATATTACTAATAATAAATTCAATTCGAGCCAAACCTACTCCCGCATTTGGAAGAAATTGAGTTGTAAATGCTTTATCGGGACTGCCTATATTAATACAAAGCTTAACGGGTAATTCAGGTAAATCTTTTATAGGATTTTTATGAATGTTATAAGATAAAAAACCAGAATAAACATATCCTTTTTGCCCTTCCGCACAAGAAACAGTAACTTCTTGGTTATGTTTTATTTTCTGCGTGGCATTTCCACAACCCACCACAGCAGGAATTCCTAATTCACGGGCAATTATTGCCGCATGACAAGTTCGACCGCCCCGATTTGTTATAATCGCCGAAGCGCGTTTCATAATGGGTTCCCAATCTGGATCAGTCATATCTGTTACTAAAACATTACCTGGCTTTATATCCTGCATTTTTTTAGGATCTAAAATAACTTTTGCGATGCCTTTACCGATACGCTGACCGATACTTTGTCCTTCTGTGATAATTTTTCCTTTTGAGGTCAATTGATATCGCTCAATATGTTGCATAGAACATTTTTGACTTTTTACTGTTTCTGGACGCGCTTGCAGAATAAATATTTCCCCGCTCAAACCGTCTTTCGCCCATTCAATATCCATCGGTTTGTTATAATGCTTTTCAATAAGCAATGCTTGCCGCGCTAGCTCGTGAATTTCCTTGTCAGATAAACAAAACCGTAATCTATCTTTTTCAGCCACCGAGGTGGTTTTTATGGATTTGCAAGGATTATTAATCGTCGTATAAACCATTTTAATCGCTTTATCACCTAATGTACGTTGCAATATAGCGGATTTTTTTTCTATTAATAATGGCTTAGAAATGCAAAACTCATCCGGGTTAACTTTTCCTTGGACAATCGCTTCACCTAGTCCGTACGAGGCTGTAATAAGCACGACTTGATCAAAACCTGATTCTGTATCTAAGGTAAACATTACCCCACTCACGCTTTTATCACTTCTCACCATTGGCTGAAGGCCTGCCGATATCGAAACACTATTAACATCAAATCCATGATGGTAACGATACGCAATGCTACGCCCTGTAAAAAGTGATGCAAAGACCATCTTAATAGCATGTAAAACATTTTTTAAGCCTTTTACATTTAGAAAAGTTTCTTGCTGTCCTGCAAAAGAAGCCGTTTCTAAATCTTCCATGGTTGCAGATGAACGAATCGCAATAGCAACATTTTTTAATTTGGCATAGGCCATCGCCACTTCTTTTTCAAATTGATCTGAAAAGGGTGTTGCCATGATCCAAGTACGAATTTGTTGGGCAGTTTTTTCTAATGAAGTAACTTGATGAATTTTCAAATTAGATATTGTTTTGGCAATTTTGGTATTTAAATTATTCTGGGCAATAAATTGTTGATAAAATTCTGTTGTCGTTGCAAATCCATCAGGAATCTTTATGCCGACTTGAGCTAAATTTTGAATCATTTCACCTAAAGATGCATTTTTTCCACCAACACGTTGAAGATCTGCTGAATTGACTGAGCTAAGGCGAACAAGATATTGCATCGACTTGATTCCTTTCAATGTGATAACAATACTAACATCCTACTATATAACACATAAATCGACCAGTACCCATCCTGGTACTGGTCGATTTTTTTCATTCCATTAATAATGGTATTGTTGCATTCTCCTTTGTTGAGGATTACGCATTTGTTGGCGCATTTGCTGTTGACGTTGACGCACTTGCGGTTGATTTTGATAGACATTTACATGACGTCCGCCAACTTGCGGTCTATGTCCTTGTGGTTGATAAACATTTACATGACGTCCTGTTTGCGGTCTACGACCTTGTGGTTGGTAGACATTTACATGACGTCCACCTGCTTGTGGTCTACGTTGGCCTTGCGGTTGGTAGACATTTACATGACGTCCACCTGCTTGTGGTCTACGTTGACCTTGTGGTTGGTAGACATTCACATGACGTCCGCCTGCTTGTGGTCTACGTTGGCCTTGCGGTTGATAGACATTCACATGACGTCCGCCTGCTTGTGGTCTACGTTGGCCTTGCGGTTGATAGACATTCACATGACGTCCGCCTGCTTGTGGTCTACGTTGGCCTTGCGGTTGATAAACATTCACATGACGTCCACCGACTTGAGGTTTATGAGCTGGAAATGTCTTACGAATACGTTCGGGTTGTAATTGTTTACCTCCTAGTGGTGTACGAACACGAGGTCCATGTCCAGGTAATGGCGTTCGAGCACCGGGAGTACCGGGTCTTAAACCTCTATCTCCTGGTTGTAAAGGTTTTCTTAACCCAGGTTGGTGCCCGCCTTGTAAATTACGCACATGAGGTGGACGTGGTGCTCCTGGTTGGCGAAGACCGGGTTGACGAAGACCGGGTTGATGTAATCCTCCAGGTTGATGCAGTCCTCGTACTTTATCGATTCCATGACCTCCCATTCCCGGCGTCCTATCATCTGTTCCGTGCGCACCCCCCTTACCCAGCGTTTGCCCACGTTTAGACGGGTTAACTAACTTAACATTAGGATTATGCATGCCTGGTTTATTTTTAGCTAAAGTGCCTCGATTTAATATATTAGTACCCGGTCTCGATTTTGCTTTTGCTGCTCCTCCCGCAATACTAGCTGGCGTATGATTTATTCCAGGGTTACGTAAAACATTTGCACGATTAAGTACTCCTTGCGGTATATTGGCACGCGCATTCGCTATAGCTCTTCCTTGATTAAACATATTTCTTTGCATCGCAGCTACGGCACCTGGAACACGCAAGTTTTGAGCATTTAATAAAATATTTGGGTTATTAATAATGTTGTTAATATTATTAACATTAATATTTATATTGGTATTATTAACATTAATGTTAGTAAAGTAATTATTACTCACTGCAAAAGGAGGAAAAAAGGCATCTCCTGGGCCTAAAGGAAACCAGCCAATTCCACCAGGAATAACATCGCCTCCTAAGAACCCTACCACAGCAGGTATAAAAAATGGAATTACGTCAATTGGCGCTGGAATCCAACCCCAACCTCCATCAAATATTGACCAACGACCATAATGAAATGGCGCAAATCCCCAAGGCGCATCATCAATCCATGTCCAACCATAAGGATCTACATAATCCCAACGTCCTTCTTGATATGGCGCCCAATCTTTTGGCATATCGCGTGGCTTCCAGACATTCCCCTGTTTAGGATCTGAGCTCCATGTCCCATAATTACTTAATTCTTGAGCTCCAGGAATTCGATCAGAAACATAATTATTTGGAGCAGCAGGTTGGACTATTTTATCGCGTGCATTACACCAATTATCAAAATCATCGGGTTCACCGATTGCTTCTTCTTGATAATTTGCTAAATCTTTTCCTGTAAAACGATAAGATTGCTGGGAATTAATTTCATAAGATTCTTGTTCACCCGCTATTTCACCTTGACCATTCCATACTGTAACTATGGTTGCATTACCATCTGGATCAACTTTGATACGGTAATTCCCTGGTTGTAATACTGTAAAAGCTAAATTCGGTGTATCCACTTCATAAACCAATCCTGTAGGAACGCTTTTTACTTTTAAACATAGCTTGCCTTGATCTAATTGAACTTGCACAGCCTGGTCATTTACATTCAACATTGCAACGCTAGTACTATTTCCCATGCGGAATACCGAATCATTGACCTGTAACTCAGCCCGACCATCTGTATCCGCCCACAATTTATCACCTGTCACAATCGGTCTATTCAATGTGGCATATACCCATTCTTCTGGACTAGCAGCAGGAGAAAAGCTAACTGTACCTTCAATAATACTCAAACGCATAGCAGTTGCAGGTGGATCACCTGCTTTAACTGGATTACTCGCTAATACTAATAATGTTGCGGTGGTTATTAATGGTACTCTCATGAATTTACTGATTATTTTTTTCATATTTTCCTCCTAGAAAACCCCTCATATTGTATATTTTAATCCACAAAATTCTCCGCATGATTACAAATTATACATTAAGAGGGCGCTTGCTATTTGGAAAATTTACCTAACTAAACGTAGGGTTTACCCTTAGTACTTGCATTGCGGTTATTTTTTTGTATAGTATCTGTCATGAATCAGCATAAAACTTCTCAACCTATTGGGATCTTTGATAGCGGCATTGGCGGCTTAACTGTGGCACATGCAATTGTCAAAAATTTACCCCACGAAAATATAGTTTATTTTGGTGATACCGCTCACTTACCTTACGGTGATAAATCAGCAACAACCATTCAAGCTTATTCTATTAAAATTGCTAATATGTTATTACAACAGCAATGTAAATTAATTTTAATTGCTTGTTCATCGGCTTCTTCAGCGGCCTATGATTTATTAAAAGAATACGTGAGTGGCCAAGCTATCGTAATGAATGTAATTGATCCCATAATTCATTTATTACAACAGAATTATTCCAATAAAAATATTGGATTAATTGGTACCCGACAAACCGTTAATTCAAATGTTTATAAAAAGAAAATTGACAACCTTAATAAGGGTATTAAATTAACTTCATTAGCTACCAATTTATTAGCTTCGGCGATTGAAGAATTTGGAGACGGCAAAGCTATTGATGGCTTGCTTGAAGAATATTTATCTCATGCCAATTTAAAAAATTTAGATGCTTTAATTCTTGCATGCACACATTACCCTATTATTAAACATAAAATTTCTGCCTATTTTAATCATTCAATAGAAATTATTGATCCTTCTGACACCGTTGCCACTGCTGTAAAAATGTATTTGATGGAAGAAAAATTATTAAATCCAACGGACTCTCAAGGTCGCAAAGATTTTTATGTTTCCGATTACACAGAATCTTTTGCAACAGGTACAAAAATATTTTTTAATGAAACTATTTCATTAAAACATTATCCCTTGTGGGATTAGCAAAATATGAATTATGACCACGCCTATCATGCAGGCAATTTTGCCGATGTATTCAAACATATTATTTTAATCCATTTAATAAAATCATTTTTAAAAAAAGAAACAGCTTTTTGTTATTTGGATACACATGCTGGTGCAGGTTGCTATGATCTAAATTCTACTAAAGCGGAACTGAACAAAGAATACATGACAGGCATTGAAAAAATTCTTCTCGAAAGAAATCCTCCTGAATGGCTTCATGACTATTTACACTGCATAAATCTTTATTTTTCGAAAAAACTTTATCCAGGTTCACCTCTTATTGCACGGCATTTTTTACGTGCAAATGATCGAATGATATTATCAGAATGGAACCCGACACCTTATCAACTTCTAAAGCACCAATTTGCTCAAGACCGGCAAGTTGCTGTCCATTGTCAAAATGGATATCAAAGCTTAAAAGCTTCTCTTCCACCTAAAGAACGAAGAGGCTTAATTCTCATTGATCCTCCTTATGAAAAAATGGATGAAATTGATTTATTGATTCAATTGCTTCCTAAAATAACTGAACGTTTTGAAACAGGTGTGTACGCTCTTTGGTATCCTATTAAAAATCGTCTTTCTATCAATAATTTATTACAAGCTTTGCAAGAACAAATTCACCGTCCTTATTTAATTGCAGAGATTAGTATTTATCCCGAAGATTTATCTTTTCAATTAAATGGTTGCGGTATGATGATTATCAATCCCCCTTGGAAATTGAACGAAGAACTTGCAGAAATATTGCCTTGGCTTTGGAAAACGCTGAGTATTCATCAAAAAGGCCGCTACCAAATTAAAACTTCGTAACTATTCGCGGTTACCACTGACCTAATCGTGCCCGATTGCGTGCCCGCGTGCGTCTTTTTGAATCAACTTTAATCAGTCATGAATTTTGGCATCTTAGGTTTTATAGGATAGCTAAAAAATCAGCCACCGAATGTCTAAGGCTTTTGATAAGAGCTAAGAAAAGACGCACGCGGGCACGGGCACGCAATCGGGCACGATTAGAGCTGCTGAAAACGCTGAATAATTATGATTAATTTTGTTTTTACCCTTAAGTTATATATACTTGATGTTATTTGAGTAACATGGTAAAAATATGACACTTGAAATAGGCGATCCAGCCCCAAACTTTAGTTTATTATCTGACGAGAACACTCTTTTTTCTTTAAAAGATTTGCGTGGAAAAAAAATTGTTTTATATTTTTATCCGAAGGACAATACACCAGGCTGTACACGTGAAGCCTGCGATTTCCGCGACATGCTCCCTCATTTTAATAATACAAATACGGTAGTCATCGGTATTTCTAAAGATAATCCTGAAAAGCATCAAAAATTCAAACAAAAATATGGACTATCCTTTCCCCTTCTTGCAGATACCAATGGCGACGTTTGTGAAGCCTATAATGTTATAAATAAAAAAAGTTTATTTGGCCGTAGTTTTTTAGGAATTCAACGCTCCACTTTCTTAATTGATGAAGAGGGTATAATTCGTAAAATTTGGCGCAAAGTAAAAGTTAATGATCACTCTAAGCAGGTATATGATGAACTTAACACCCTCTAAAAATACATTAAAAACCGCTATTAATCCGACACGTGCTGAGGATTATCCTGAGTGGTATCAACAAGTCATAAAAGCAGCTGATTTAGCCGAAGTATCTCCCGTTCGTGGATGCATGACGATTAAGCCATGGGGTTATGCGGTGTGGGAAAATATGCAACGCATTTTAGATGACCAATTAAAAGCAACAGGTCATAAAAATCTTTATTTTCCGCTACTCATTCCAGTCAGTTTTTTAGAAAAAGAAGCTCAGCATATTGAAGGCTTTGCAAAAGAATGTGCGGTTGTGACCCACCATCGTTTGGAAAAAAATGAAGAAGGAAGACTTGTTCCAGGCGGTCTTTTGGAAGATCCTTATATTATTCGGCCAACGTCCGAAACCATTATTGGAGAAGCTTTTTCGCGCTGGATTCAATCTTATCGCGACCTTCCTTTATTAACAAATCAATGGGCAAATGTCATGCGCTGGGAAATGCGCACTCGCATGTTTTTACGAACCTCTGAGTTCTTATGGCAAGAAGGTCATACAGCTCATGCTTCTGAAAATGAAGCTCAAGAAGAAACACTAAAAATTCTCAACCTTTATACGCGATTTGTAGAAGATTATCTTGCTATTCCTGTGATTCAAGGTGAAAAAACCCCTAACGAACGTTTCCCAGGAGCTGTTGCTACATATACTATGGAAGCGATGATGCAAGATAAAAAAGCTCTGCAAGCAGGGACTTCTCACTATCTTGGACAAAATTTTTCACGGGCTTTTAATATTAAATTTCTTAATGCTCAAGGGAAAGAAGAGTTTGTTTACACCACTTCATGGGGAACATCTACTCGTTTACTGGGTGGCTTAATTATGACTCATAGCGATGATAATGGCTTAATTCTCCCTCCAAAACTTGCCCCTCTACATGTGGTAATTTTGCCTCTTATTCACAAAGAAGAAAATAGACAAACTATTAGCGAATATTGTGAAAACATTGCCGCTGAATTACGAAAAATCTATTATCATGAGAAAAAATTAATGGTGGAAGTTGACCACAGAGAATTAACTGGGGGAGAAAAAGCATGGTCTTGGGTTAAAAAAGGTGTCCCCATCCGCATTGAAATTGGCATGAAAGAATGTGAAGCCCAGACAGTATTTCTAGGAAGACGTGATCGGGAATACAAAGATCGTTGTGTACAAAAACGAGAAGAATTTTTAACCAAGATTACCTCTTACTTAGATGAAATACAAACGACTTTATTCGAACGTGCATCCAAGTTTAAACAAGATCATACCATCGAAATAGACAGTAAAGATGAGTTTTATTTGTACTTTAAAAATGATTGCGGTTTTGCTTCTGCCCATTGGAATGGCGACCCTGAAATTGAGGCCAAAATAAAACAAGATTTAAATGTGACAATTCGGTGTATTCCACTCATAAAATCTTCACCTGGCAAATGTATTTTTTCAGGGGAAAAGAGCGCCCAACGCGTTATTTTTGCAAAAGCATATTAGGCCTCTCGATCATTAACAATATTTATGCTACTCTTTGCACACTTTATTTAACTCAGCAAAAGGATTTAATTCTCATGCTAACAAATGAATTAGAAACTACCATTACGAAACTATCCGCTACAGGCAAAGGTATTTTAGCTGCTGACGAGAGCACTGGCACTATTTCTAAGCGCTTTGCAGCGATTGGCGTCGAATCTACTGAAGATAGCCGTCGTTCTTATCGGGAAATGCTTCTGACTACGCCGCATATCAATGAATTTATTGCGGGAGTCATTCTATATGAAGAAACCTTAAATCAAACCATGAGTAACGGTATTCCTTTCCCAGCAGCTTTGCAAAAATTAAACATCATCCCTGGGATCAAAGTTGACAAAGGTCTTGTCCTCCTCCCCAACACTTTGGATGAACAAGTTACCCAAGGATTGGATGGTTTAGCTGAACGGTTAAGTGAATACCGAGAAAAAGGTGCTCGGTTTGCTAAATGGCGTGCTGTTTATTCAATTACTCCCAATACTCCTAGTACTTTAGCTATTAAAGCTAATGCAGAAGTATTAGCTCGTTATGCCGCGCTTTGTCAAGCTCATGGTATTGTTCCAATTGTAGAACCTGAAGTATTAATTGATGGCACCCATACCATAGAACAATGTGCAAGCATCAGCGAACAAGTCTTTCATGCGGTATTTCATGCTCTTTTCCGCCATAAAGTTAAACTTGAATTAATGATATTAAAACCAAGCATGGTTATTAATGGTAAAGCTTGCTCCGTCAAAGCCACTGCTGAACAAGTCGGAAAATACACTGTTGCTATTCTAAAACGCACTGTCCCTTCCGCAGTACCAACAATTAACTTTTTATCGGGTGGCCAATCCTGCGAAGAAGCCACCGCAAATCTTCAAGCTATGCATGCGCTCTCATCTCCTCTCCCCTGGAATTTAAGTTTTTCTTATGCACGTGCACTTCAAGATTACCCAATGAAAATCTGGCGAGGAGACAATAAAAATATTGTTGCAGCGCAAAATGCATTTTACACTCGCGCTAAATTAAATAGTTTAGCAGCAATGGGGAAATATTCTGCCACAATGGAAAAAGAAGTCTCTTTAGTTTAGAGACCGCCGAGCGCTCAGTTTTAAAATCCCCCGACGCGAAAAGCACGCGTCGGCCCCCTTTTTCAAGGGGGCGTGAGCTGTTACGACAATGGAATGAGGGCACTAGAGCTTGCACAAAAGGAATTTATGTCATGACTATAACTCATATTAATACTATTCATGCGAAAGAACAGTTTGCTGATCTTTTAAATCGAGTTGCCCATAACAAAGAACGGATTATCATAACACGCCGTGAAAAAGAAATTGCAGTTCTCATCCCTTTAGAAGATTTTGAATTATTACAACAAAGTCAAGATAAGCATGATTTGCACGAAGCAATTGATTCCTTAAAAGAAGCACGGAATGTTGGAACAATTGATCTCTATAATTTGAAAGAAGATATAGGGAAATAATCAGTGACAACACCTTACCATGTAAAGTTTTCACCAACAGCTGCTCAGCAAATTAAATCACTTCCTCCAAAATATCAAAAAATGACGCTAAAGCTTGCTGAAACCTTAGCAGTTAATCCACGTCCGCCCGGATCAAAAAAATTAGAAGGTATGACTGGATTATATAGTGAAGCAATGGATCATTTGCGAATTATTTATAAGATTGAAGATCAAGATATATTACTTTTATTAGTAAAATAACCGTGAGGCCTAACGTGCCCTACCCAATTAGCTAATCGCTCATTTAAATTTCGTACAAAGAAAAAATGCAAGAAGCCGAAATGATTCGGCTTTTGTTTAAGTGAAAAAATAATTATTATTTAATAACGACTGTTCGCAATACTTGCTGTGGACCTTTAGCAGTACGCACTTTCATAGCAAGATTCATATGGACCACTCGTCCAGTATTTACGTTGATAGTAGCAGATCCTGCTGGTGCATTATTCACATAAAACTGTGTTTTACAATTAGTTGGGGTTGAAGAACAAGCTTGAGATAGAGTGCTATATGCTACATTCTTCACTTCTTTAGCTCCTAATGTTACTTTACCAAAGCCATTTACCTCAGCCGCAATTGGCCTATGAGATGCATTATAAAAAGTAATATCACCTGTAGGATGCGCTAATACAATGTTTTGACTCAAAATAAGAAAAGCAGAACCTAATATAGTTAAAAAATACTTCATTTCGAAACTCCTGGGCAAAATTAAAACACCCTCTGAGGATACAGGAATTAATAAAAATGATCAAGTTTTGGTCAAATTTAATTTTTTAGTAGATTCAATATGTAACGTTTTTTAAAAAATAGTCGGCGCAATATATTTATTAACATATTAATTATTAATGATTTATTTGAAAAACTGTTGTAAAAATTTTTGATATTATATTAGATACCCCTCAGTTATGGATTAGAACATGATTAAACGAGGTCTTTTTTAACAAATACTGCATTACAAGTTCGATCCATAACTGAAGTTAGATACACTTCAATAGTTATATTTAATCTCAGTTCTTATCTCATTTGAGATTATTGATCGGAGGAAGCAATCATGAAAATATTTTTAATCAGTTTAATCGGCACTCTAATGGTAGCCTTCTCTTTTTCAGTATTTGCAGATAAAGTTATTGTTAAAGAAGAAGAAGTTGGTTACCCAATTGTCGTTGAAAAAGATACTTATACGGTATCTAATCCCTCATATTATTATTATTCAGGACATCGTTGTTACCGGGAAGAAAGACCTGACTTAGGTGTAAGTGTTCTTGGATTACATGCAGGGATTGGCGGAAGTGACAAAATATATTGTTATCCTTACCCCTAATTTTGCATAGAGAAAAGCAAGTTTAAGTTCTTTCCTCACTCTCTTTTTAAAAAGGGGCCGACGTACACTCTTTGCAACACGGGGAATTTTTCTCCCATTTAAAAATCCCCCCGACGCAAAAAAGCATGCGTCGGCCCCCTTTTTCGAAGGGGCAAGCTGTACAAGGGGCGTGAGGTTTTGCTATTAGGGAAAAGAATGCAAGAGATCTAATGATAACCGCGACTTAACGAATGCACTGCTTCTACCAAAATAGCTACATTCTCTGGGGGAATATCGGGAGTAATTCCATGACCCAAATTAAAAATATGTCCTGAACCAGTACCATATTCTGCTAAAACTCGTGCGACTTCCACTTGGATATTTTCGGGAGAACTCCGTAAAATCGCCGGATCAAGATTACCTTGCAAAGCCACGTGCGATCCTACTCGTGCACGTGCATCATGTAAACTTGTTAACCAGTCAACACCAAGAGCATGACAATTTGTGGCGGACATCAACTCTAACCATTGTCCACCACCCTTCGTAAACAAAATAACCGGAATAACTTTTTCATTATGTTCTTTTAATAAATTATTTATAATTTGTTTAATATAATGCAATGAAAATGTCTGATAATTTTTTGTATCGAGCATCCCGCCCCAAGTATCAAAAATCATAACAACGTCAACACCCGCCAATATTTGAGCATTCAAATGTAGGCTGACGGCTTGTGCTAAAACATTTAATAAATGATGAACTAACTCAGGGGAATCGTTTAACATTTTATTGATAAGAGGAAAACTTTTATTTGCACAACCTTCCACCATATATGTTGCTAATGTCCATGGGCTGCCACAAAATCCGATTAGCGGCACTCTTCCGGCCAATTCATGCTTAATAAGCTTTATAGCATCTAATACATAACGTAAGCTGAGATCTGGGTCAGGTACACTTAATTTTTGTATAGCTCGAGCTGACTGTACAGGAAAGTTAAAAAAGGGACCTTCTCCTTCTTTAAAGCCTAATTCTAAGCCCATTGCATCTGGAATAGTAAGAATATCTGAAAATAAAATTGCGGCATCTAATGGAAAACGCGCTAATGGTTGCAATGTCACCTGACAAGCTAATTCTGGTGTTTTGCATAAAGTTATAAAACTTCCTGCTTTTTTTCGAGTTTCTCGATATTCCGGTAAATAACGGCCTGCTTGACGCATAATCCAAATAGGAGTCATATCCACAGGCTGGCGTAATAGAGCGCGTAAAAAACGGTCATTTTGAAGTTTCGTCATATAGCATCTGTTTAAAATAAATATAATTTGGAACACACACTAACATAATGATGCCGTACTTGAAAAGAAAGAGTATTATTTAACCTTAGTTATGAACTTATCAATTCAATCCTCCGCTTTACAATCAAAATACACTATATTGACGCTTTGCAGGGGAGTTTATTTAGGTTAAGATGTATAACCTTATGGATTTTTTATATCCATGCCGCAATTTGCGGAATAGAACTTACGGTTTATTAACTTTATTATAGAAAGGGAAAATGATATATGCGCAAACATATTTTATTAGCAACATTAGTTGGTCTTTGCTTTATCGGTATGACAGGCTGCCAAAAAGGTGAAGAAAAAAGCACCACGGAAACAACAACACAAACAACAACGACAACATCAGAAGCTCCAACAGCTACTACTGCTACTACTCCAGCTGAACCAAATCCAACTGCAACTACTAACACTTCTGATGCTACAACGACAGCTACTCCAGCAACAACGGATACTTCTGCTGCTACCACAACAACAACCACTGATGGGTCTTCCACAACAACAGATACAACACCAACTACTTCAAGCACTGATACAACTGCTGTTGCTGCGCCAACACCTACAGATACCACGACTACAACGACTGGTACTACAACTACAACAGATACAACAACTCAACCCGTGCAATAAATTGAACAAAAAAATCCCTGCTTTAGCAGGGATTTTTTTTGTACTTTATCAAAAAAAATTCTTATTTTAACCCTATAATTGACGAAGCCGGCTGTACAGAAAGGTTCTTTTTCCGATATTTGACAAATAATTAACGGGAATAACTGTGCTGCTCTAACCACACTACAATTTCATCAACCACATCCCGAATACTTCGTTTATCCGTATAAATTTTACAATCTGCTATATCTTTATAAAAAGGAGCCCTTTCATGATAAAGCTTTTCCAACACTTCTTCGCGATTTTTCACACGCAAGAGGGGTCTTCTACTTTCATTTAAAGTGCGGTGATGTTGAGATTCTAGGGAAACTTCCAAATAAATCACAATACCATATTGAATTAATATTTCTCGATTTTCAGCTTCTAAAATAGAACCGCCTCCGGTTGCTAATATTATGTCAGAATGCGAAACCAATTCTCGAATAATAGCCGTTTCTCTTTTTTTAAAACCCTCTTCTCCTTCTAAATCAAAAATCCAACCAATTTCAACGCCAGTTCGTTTTTCAATTTCCTCATCTGTATCATAAAACTCCATACCCAATCGTTGAGCCAATGCTTTTCCAACACTGCTTTTCCCCGCCCCCATCGGGCCTACTAAAAATATATTTTTATGTGTTTTTACCATTAATAGTTATCCAGCTTGCGGAATAATTTTTGGCGTTACAAAAACCAGTAATTCCCGTTTATTATAAGCACGACTCTGCTGCTTAAAAAACCATCCTATAAGAGGAATTTTACCTAAAAAAGGCATTCGTTGCTCACCTCTTTCATAGTTTGATTCATATATTCCTCCTAAAACCACAGTTTGACCATTTTTAGCCAAAATACTAGTCACAATTTGACGCGTACTGATTGCTGGAACACCCAAGACCATACGACTACTGGCCCTATCTTGATTAATTTGAAGCTGTAATAAGACTTGACCTTCTGGCATAATTTGAGGGGTAACTTTTAAACTAAGTACAGCTTTTTTAAAAGCCACCGCAGTTCCGCCACCATCACTTACCTCTTGATATGGAATTTCTTCTCCTGCCTCAATGGACGCAAGCTGTTGATTAGCGGCAAATAAACGAGGGCTTGAAATAAGCTCAGCGTGTCCTTCTCGCTCAAGAGCCGCCAATTGAACATCTAATTCCGAATTATTTGCCAACTTTAATACTGCTAAGCTATACGGCATCGAATTATTAGACATTTTCCCACTATCTGCCATATTAAGAGCAAAATGCACCCCTAATGCACGTTCATAATCATGATCAATACTAACGAGCCTAACTTCTATTAAAACCTGTTGCGCAAAAACATCCAATTTTTTAATCAAAAATTCCGCCTCTTGCAATTGTCTTTCAGTGTCTTTGACGTAAATTATATTTGTCCTATTATCTCCACGAATTTGACCACGTTTTGATAACAAACTGTTATTGCTTTCTTGTAATAAACGTACAATATCTTCTGCTTTGGCATAATGAATTTTCCAAATGCGGGTTTTCAAAGGCATAACCTCTTCCCAAGCAGCTTGCCGCTTTAATACTTCTTGTTGATGATCTATTAATTCTGAACGTGGCGCAATAAACCAGACTGTACCGATTCTTTGTTTGCTGAGGTGATGCGACGTCAATATCAAATCAAACGCTTCTTGATGAGACATTTTATTCAACCGCAAAGAAACAATTCCTGAGACATGTTGACTAATGAGAATGTCCTGTTTATTAAATTTTGCTAAAATATGCAATGCATCTTTTACATTCATGTTATAAAAATCTAAAAAAATTTTATCATTAGCTGCAATACTAATAGTAGAAAAACAGAAACAGAAAAAAAGAAACAAACTATTTAAACTAATTTTATATAACATTATATTTTTTCCTTCATTATTGGTAACAGCTCACACCCTCTTAAAAAAGAGGACCGCCGCATGCTTTTTTGCGTTGGAGGGATTTATTTGGATTTGAGCAGAGAATTCATAGCTAGCGATAGCGGGAACGATCAATGTTTTTCAAAAATCGCTTCAGTAGCAAAAGATAATAAAAATCTTTTTCCATTTTCATTAATATACAGTGTTTTCTCCGTAATTTTTTCTACATAAGCTGATTTATAACCCACCTTTGAACCGACAGATATTGCAATACTTTTTTGATTTGGCAACAAAATGATTCCCCATATTTTATTTGCGTTATGAATATAACCAATATATTTAAAATGATGTAATGAGTCTTGCTGCACAGCATTTTTTTGAGGGTTCGCTATTGTTCTTAAAAAATGGTGTGGTTTATTTTTTTCAGTCATTTTTTTTTGCCATACAAAATGCATCCCGATCCATATCGGGATAACTATTAAAATAATCCCGTAGAAAACTATCCAAAAATTTTTTACATGGATCTTTCTTTTATTATTTGGTAATAAATTAATTTCGATCATTTAAACAGCTCTTCGTAAGGCCAAACCTAAACTAACGCTCATGCGCGGAGCAATCTGTGATATTTCATTTCTCAATAAATTTGATGCTAAATCGAAACAAAAAAAGGGATTAACGATTTGAGTTTTAAGCATACATTCGCTTTGGATAAGCAAAATCAGTTCAGAAAAAGCATCCTGTTTTCCAGCTAAAAAAAGCAAATTCATTTCAATATGTCTGTGGATTGACAAACAAATCTGTATAACATTTTTTAATTGCCTTACTATTTCTAGTTTATTAGAATTTTGATCAATATCCCAATGATGCCTGAAAATGACTTCTCCTTGCTGAAAAACAATAAAATGAGCACAAGATGAATCTATATCAAGTAATGCAATAAAATGAGTTAAATACAATTGCATCGCTCTAGATAAAGCAAACAAATCAACATCAACAATTTTTACCTTTAAATCCGCTTCCTGCACTACTCTGACATATTCTTTTAATTGATCATATAAGACAGCGATTATGAATGCCTCCTGGGCATGTAACGTATCCAACATGACATAATCACAAAAAAGAGCATCTTTTACTTCGGGAAAATAGCTTCCCAAATTGGCATGGACTTCTTTTTTTTTGAGTTTTTTCTGATAGGGTTTTTCCAGTTGAATTCGCTTAGTGAAAACGTATTTTATAGGAAGAGCTATCGCAACAGCACATCCCACCGTTTGAGAAGATATAGAAATAGCCCGAAGCGCCATTTGCAAGGTTTTAAAGTTTGCTATTTTTCCATCAACAATCGTTCCTTGCTCCAATGGATAAACGGTAGCATGTTCAACAAAAATCTTTTTTTTAATTTCTCTAAGTTGGACTAGGCGCACTTCTTCGGGATGAATGTCTATCCCGACCAATAATTTTGGAATAAATTTAGACAACGCAAACATGTAAAACTCCTTTTCAGAAATGGAAAAAACGGCTGAAAGAACAATGAAATTCAGATTTGATCAAAAATTAAACTAAATTGGGGTGATATTTACAGATTCTTTAGAAATGATGAAAGGAATGCTTAATATATTGTACATTTTTATAGTAAAATGCAACGTTAATAATAAACTTTTACAGCAAAATATGAAACTATTACATATTCTTAAAAACCTATTTTATCTATTCTCCTTTCTGGGCATAGCGCTATTTGTTGGCATCTTCTATTATATGGAGTTTGAGCTACCTGATATTGAAGCGCTCAATAAAGTACAATTACAAGTTCCTCTACAAGTCTTTAGTCGAGACGGAAAATTAATTGCAGAATATGGCGAAAAACGCCGAATTCCGATTCCTTATGACCAAATTCCTAAAAAATTAATTCAAGCAGTTTTAGCAACTGAAGATCAGCGTTATTTCCAACACCCTGGAATAGATATTCCTGGCTTATTTCGCGCCAGCCTTAAACTTATTACGACTGGCAAAAAGCATGAAGGTGGTAGTACGATTACCATGCAAGTTGCACGTAGTTTTTATCTAACACGTCATAAAACATTTGGACGCAAACTGCGTGAAATTATTCTTGCTCTCAAGATTGATAGAAAATTAACTAAAGAAAAAATTCTTGAACTCTATTTAAATAAAATATTCTTTGGCGCTCGTGCTTATGGCGTAGAAGCAGCTGCAGAAATATATTACGGTAAACATCTTAACGAACTCTCTCTTGATCAATATGCCATGCTTGCCGGGCTTCCTAAAGCACCTTCTGCGCTTAATCCAATTACCAATCCAGTCTCCGCGAAAAAACGCCGCGATCATGTTTTACTACGCATGTATGACTTAGAATATATTAATGCCGCAGAATATAAAAAATCAATAAAAGCACCTATTAAAGCAAGTTATCATGATTTACAAATGGAAGTTAAAGCGCCTTATGTTGGTGAATTAGTTCGCATTCAATTAGAACAAATGTATGGCACTACGATGTATACAGAAGGTTTTAACATTTACACAACCATTGATAGCAAGCTGCAGGCAGCTGCCAATCAAGCGGTTCGTGACAAATTAATCGAATATGATCAACGTCATGGTTATCGAGGAGCAGAGAAAAATTTCGGAGTTCCTGATTTGGAACACTTAGAAGAATGGGAAATACAATTAAGTCGCATGCCTATAGTTAATGGGCTTGAGCCTGCAGCAGTAATTGATATGACTCCTCAATCCATTATTGTGCTTCGTTCAAATGGTACGATGGTAACAGTTCCCTGGAGTGGATTATCTTGGGCTCGAAAACAAATAAAACGACCTAATGCTGATTACTTAGGACGCCGCCCTCAAAAAGCTAGCGATATTGTATCCTTAGGTGATGTGATTCGTATCACACAGAATCAAGGTTGGCGCCTTGCACAGCTCCCGCAAGCGGAAGCAGGGCTTGTGGCATTATCTCCCGAAAACGGTGAAATCCTAGCTTTAGTAGGCGGCTTTGATTTTCAAACGAGTAAATTTAATCGCATTGTTGCTGCCGCACGTCAACCAGGATCAAGCTTTAAACCATTTATTTATTCCGCTGCATTAGATAAAGGATTTACTTTAGCCAGCATTATTAATGATGCACCTATCGTCGTGGAAAACCCCTCCGATAACAGCCTCTGGCGTCCTCAAAATAATGAGCGCCGATTCTACGGCCCAACGCGATTACGAAATGGATTAATTCATTCACGTAACTTAGTATCTATTCGTTTACTTGGCTTAATTGGCATTCCTTACGCCGTTAGCTATTCACAACGATTTGGATTTTCTCCTACGCAATTACCTTCCTCGCTTTCCTTAGCATTGGGCACTGCCTCAGTCACTCCTTTACAAATGGCTACTGCATTTGCCGTTTTTGCTAATGGTGGATTTCGTGTTGTTCCATTTGTCATAGATTCAATTCAAAGCAGCCAAAAACAACCTATTTATAAAGCAAAGCCTTTAGTAGCTTGCACAGACTGTCCACTTCCTTTATCAGGCAACGAGAAAATACCAAAGGATAATACGCATGCGCCTCGTGTAATCAGTCCTCAAAATGCTTTTCTCATTACAAATGCGTTGCGCGATGTTATCCAACGAGGAACAGCAAAAGAAGCTCGCATGCTAAAACGCAATGACGTGGCAGGAAAAACAGGAACAACAAACAATCAAGTCGATGCCTGGTTTGCAGGCTATAACAGTAGCATAACGGCTGTTGCATGGATGGGATTTGATCAACCTCAATCATTACATGAATATGGAGCACAAGCAGCATTACCCATGTGGACTCAATTTATGGAAGTCGCTCTTAAAAATCAACCTGAACGTCCTCTCGAAATTCCTCCTGGCATTGTCAATGTTCGCATTGACCCACAGACGGGCAAACGTGTAGCCGTTAATAACCCTTTTGGTATTTCAGAATATTTTATGATTCCTTATGCACCTGATGAAGACAAAAATTTGGTAACCCGTAGTACTCCGCTCGATGAGGCCGAAGTAGAATCAATCGAAAATGAAATATTAGCAGCAGCTGGCACTGGGGAATTGCCGTAATTCGTTAGGCGCCTTCGCGGGGATTATCGAATGATAAATTTAAAGTAGTAAGCCAAGGAATCAATTCTCGTATTTCTAATCCACTTGGAAATGTTTTTTCTCTTCTGCAATTTTTAACAAGTTGAATAGCTTGTACTTGTTGAAACAAAGGAAGAAAATGATTAAATGCAGAACTGGGACCATCGTCTGATAATTTAACTTCAATTAACTGAGTTGGCACACCATCCATACAAATAATAAAATCAATTTCTTTGCCATCTTTCGTTCGCAAATATTGCAGGTTGGTATTTGTTCCCCGTGTATCCTCAATGAAATGAAGCTCTTTTAATAGTGATAATGCCACTAAATTTTCTAGCCGCGCACCTTCACCCTCTACTTGAGCAATATCAAAAAAATAATATTTCGGCTCTTTTAACAAAGATCTCGCAATATTTTTATGATAAGGCGTCACCTTAAAAATCACATAGAGATTTTCAAGCAGAGTTAACCAACGTTTTATCGTATGTCCATCACGCTCTAAATCTCTAGCTAAATTAGCATAAGAAATACCTGAACCTACGCGTGTTTTAAGAAGCTGGACTAATGTTTCTATAGATTGAATATCACGAACCGCTTGAATATCTAATAAATCTTGACGAAGAATGATATCCAAATGACTTCGACGCCAGCGTTTATAATAATTTTCACTTCCTTTTAGAAAGGGCTCAGGAAAACCACCACAAAACCAAAGCCGCTCGAAAGCCTCTGCTGAATGAATAGAAGTATTAAATTGCGCAATCTCTTTAAGGTCTAATGGATATAATCGATATTGAAAATAACGACCCGCGAGAGAATCTCCCACTTTACGGTAGGTATCTAACTTTGCACTTCCTGTTACTAATATTTCGGGATGATTACCTTCTTTATCGTAAACGCCTTTTAGCCAGCCTTTCCACTCTTTCATTTTGTGGAATTCATCAAAAATAATCAAAGGTTTATGACGATCCCAAGATTTGTCTTTTAACAATAACCGATCTTCGACTGCATCATAATTCAAATAATCAAATTCAGAATATAACTGTTTAGATAATGTAGTTTTACCACACTGACGTGCACCCGTTAGCAAAACAATTTTTTCGCTAAGCGATTGTTTTATATATCGATCAAGATAGCGTTTCATCCGTCTATTATGACACAAATTCCATTTTAGTCAAGACCATTATGGAATAAAAGCCGCAATGGTCAGAACTCCACCACCGTAGCCCTCACTCCTATACTAAAAAGTGCGGAAATTCGGCAGATCATTTTATTACTAAAAGCTTTTTTAATAAAACTTGATCTTCCGGGTGGATACGACAATTAATACAATCTACATAATTTAATTCATATCGGTTAGCAAATTCTTTTCGTAAATTATCAAACGTATTTTTATTATTTAATAATACTTCCTTCATTTGCAGGGACGTTTCTCTCACATCATAATTTTTTAATATCACATCACGCCAATTGACAATTTGATTATTAAAATCTATCTGCTTTTTAGGAAACTGAAGATATGTAGTAGAAGAATTTTCAATGATTTTTTTATCCAATGCTGCTTGATAAATCATTTCAATCCCACGATATTTACTCTGAATCGAATATCCTGCAATATGAGGAGTAGCTATTAATGTATCCTGCAAAACACCAAGATTTATATTTGGTTCATTTTCCCAAACATCAAGACACCAATGTAAGTGTTTACCATTACGTTGCAAATCTGCAAAATTAATAACAGAACCTCGCGCCGCGTTGAGCAAAATACCGTCTGCTTTTTGTCTTTTTAAAAAATCGCCATTGACCATGTGATAAGTAGGATAACGCCCTTCAAAAGTCAATGGCGTATGTAGCGTAATTAAATCAAACTCAGTTAAATTTGAAAATGCAACCGATTTAAAATTAGGTTCTTGCTGAGCACGCACAGGATCGCATTGCACAACTTCGAACCCGAGAATTTTTAATTTTTCAACAACTTGTTTGCCAATCGTTCCTACACCTATGACAGCAGCCCGCAGATTTTTGTTTAAAAGAAACCCCTTTGTCTGTAAAGCTACAATGATAGCTAACACATGCTCTACTACAGCTACCGCATTACAACCTGCCGCATTAGCCCAAGCAATTCCCTCTCGAGCCAAATAAGCTGTATCCAAATGATCAAGGCCTGCTGTTGCACTTCCCACAAATTTGACCGAAGTACCATGCAATAATTTTTCATTAACATTGGTTACAGAACGAACCAATAAAATATCCGCATCCATTAAATCACTTTGTTGAATTTCTCGACCCGGTTTTAAAACCAATTCACCACAATTTGCAAAATAGTTTGCAACAAGAGGAATATTTTCATCAGCAACTATTTTCATACTACGTAAGCCAGTAGTATGCCGATAAAAATAACTAAACCAACCCAATTATTATTTAAAAACGCTTTAAAATAACTCTTAGAATCACCACGTTGAAGAAGTTTTTGTTGATAAAAAAATAAAATTGCAACAATGCATAAACTTAGAAAATAAGGCCATGTCAATTGAAATACAAACCCAATTATAATTAATAATATAACAAAAATAATTTGCAAGATGGCAAGAATTGCATTGACATGATTACCAAATAAAATAGCAGTCGATTTTATCCCAATTTTTATATCATCGCAGCGATCCACTAATGCATATTCCGTATCATAAATAATAGGCCAAATTGCTGCAGCTAGAAAAACAAGCCACCCACCCGCCGGAATCATATCGGTTTCTGCTGCAAAAGCCATGGGCACCCCCCAAGCAAATGCAATTCCCAAACCCAATTGTGGCAAATGCGTAACGCGTTTTAAATAAGGATAGGTGATAGCTAAGATCAGGCCAATAATAGCTAGCAAAAAAGTAAAAGCATTGAGCTGCAGTACCAATAAAAATGCCAAGAGTAATAAAATAACGAACAAAATTAATGAAGATTTTGGCTGAATTTCTCCCGCTGCAAGTGGGCGTTGTTGGGTTCGAGCAACATGTTTATCGAAATTCCGATCAGCAAAATCATTAATAATACAACCGGCAGAGCGCATCAAAATAACGCCTAAAATAAAAATAACAACAATCTTAGGCTGAGGATAACCCGCTTGCGCTAACCACAAAGCCCAACAAGTGGGCCATAATAGTAAAAAAATGCCAATAGGCTTATGTAGTCTCATTAAATAAAAATAATTTTTAAACTTTTCTAAACGCATAATTTTTCCATATCCGGTAAAAAAACTTCTGTTAATAATAATTTTTTTTCAGAAAATGAAAACACTGAACGTCTTGCCCATAATTCATTTGTTGTGATAGAAGCATATTGTTTTGCTTTCTGATACCAAAGCATATTCGGTCTCAAGTGAATAAAATCAAAAATACTCCGCTGCAAGTCTTTTCGATTAAATAAAACTGAACCTAATGAACGATTTTCTAAATGTATTAAGTTTTGTTCCTCTCCGCTTAACGTTTCCTCGGGAAAAACAGTTCTCGCATACATGAATTGAACCGTATCATTATGAATCAATACTTCTCGAATAAAAGCTGCCGATGAAAGATTTAATTTTATTTGTTCCTCTTCAAAAGGAGTTTGCCACCCTTGGTGCAATACACTGATTTGAGCATCCTTGACTCCATAGTCTCTAAGACGTTCCATAAAAGAACCTGGATACAGAAGCCAATCACTCAATCGAGTTGAAAGAATAACGGGCGGTGATGGCAACCAATTTAAAAGACTCATACGGAATAATATATATTAAATTTATTTTATTGTACTATATCTTTCACTAGTTCAGTGCCATTAAAAGGTTAAACATGATAATCATTATTGGAGCCGGTTTAGCGGGTTATCAATTTGCGCGTGAATTCAGAAAACTTGATTCTGACACGCCTTTGACAATAATCACATCTGACGAAGGAAAATATTATCCAAAGCCGCAACTATCTACCGCTCTCACTCAAAAAAAAACAGCTGACTCTTTAATAACCAGCACTGCTGAAACAATGGCTATTCAGTTAAATGCTATTATTCAAACCCAGACTCACGCAACTGCAATTGATCCGGTTCAAAAAATTATTCGCATAAATGATAAAGAATTACCATATAACAAACTTATTTTAGCTTGTGGGGCAGAGGTGATAAATCCCCAACTTTCCGGAAATGCTGCAAGCGCCATTATGTCAATTAACCATCTTTATCATTACGCTCAATTTGAAAAACTTATAAAAAATAAAAAACATATTACGATTTTAGGAACAGGTTTAATAGGTTGTGAATTTGCTAATGATCTTAGCAATGCTGGATATGAAGTTCATTTGATAGCACCCGATATTACACCGTTACAACGCTTTGTTCCTCAACAAGTTGGTCAAATTTTGCAAAACGACCTCGAAAAGCTGGGCATCCGCTTTCATTTGCAATGTGTCGCAAAGGAGATTAATGCGTTAGAGAAAGGCTATCGATTACAATTATCTAACGGAACCCATATTGATACCGACTTTGTACTTTCAGCTATTGGCTTAAAACCTCAAGTAAGCTTAGCTAAAACTGCCCCTCTTAGTATTAATCAAGGTATTTTAGTTAATCGTTACCTTGAAACTAGCATTAATGATATTTATGCTTTAGGTGATTGCGCAGAAGTAGAAGGCCATGTATTACCCTTTATTACTCCCCTTTTAAATTGCTCACGCGCGCTAGCAAAAACAGTGACAGGACAACGCACCGCGGTAGATTATCCATCTATGCCCATTACGGTAAAAACGCCTATCCATCCTTTAGTAATTTGTCCACCACCGGCCGGCATAGAAGGGAGCTGGAAAATAACAAATGACAATAATACCCTACGGGCTTTATTTTATAATACACAACATCAGTTATATGGCTTTATACTAACAAACGAAGCAGTCAAAGAGCGAGCAACGTGGACTAAGCAAATACCACCCCTCTGGTAGGGAAGCGGGAATAATAATAGGATAACTATATGAAATCATTACTTAACAAAAGCCTCCTCCCTGATGAAAAAATTCTTTTCCATACACGCAAGCATTGGATAATTTTTGCTCCACCCATTCTCTTAACATTAGTCGCTTTTATCTTTCTGTTTTATAAAAATAATTTGATTAATATTGCTTTTCTTATAGGAATTGCCGCAGCAGTATCATGGATTAATCAAATTCTTCTTTATATCACTTCAGAATTTGCGGTAACGACAAAACGTATAATTATGCGGGAAGGCTTTTTTTTCAAACATACTAACGAAGCTCGATTGGCAGCGATCGCCAATGCTTCAGTATATCAAAGTTTACTTGGCCAAATTTTGAATTATGGGACGATAGAAATACAACCTTTTGGTGGACGAGCAGATCCTTTTGTATTAATTGCTCATCCAAATGCATTTCAAAAACACTTACAAATGCAATTGGATGTTATTAAATAAGCTCATGCGCCCCTTGAAAAGCAACTGCTCACGCCCCCTTTGGAAAAGGGGGCCGACGCATGCTTTTCGCGTCGGGGGGATTATTAAAACTTAAGAAAAAATCCCCCTCAATCCCCCTTTTTCAAAGGGGGAAGTACCTCCGCTCCATGTCAGTGCTCACTTTTGAGACCGATTGCTCTGAGGCGTGAACGTTCACCTTGAAAAAAGGGTGTGAGTTTAGATTAAATAAATTGATTTAAAATAACAGCGACAGCTAATCCAAAAAAAGCGACTCCACTCATTAATTGCAACAAAGATAAACCAAATGCGCGATATTCATTTAAATTTTCGTTAGGATCATTCATAATCTTTTTTTTCCTCTATCTTAGATGACGAAACTGTTGAAACTGTCGGTGTCACTACAGAAGCTTCAACTAGCTTTGCTAATTCTTCTAACTGTTTTTCCGCCTGTTTAAGTGCGTTAACTTGCACTGCTTGCGCTTCCGCGAGTTGATTAAGAGTGGTAAATATATTTTGAAACACTTCTTTAAACTTCTCATCAGTCACAACAATTGGAGCTTTTTTACCACTGACTGACTCAACACCCGCCTTCACTTTATCCAGCATTTCACCAAATTTAACTGTTTTAGCGCTATCAATTAAATCAGAACCCATTTTCTTTAAGTCATCTAACCCTGGTAGCTTTACCATAGCTTAATTCCTCAAGTCATGAATTAATGAAGTGATGCCCAGACATCTTTTCCATATTATAACCGATAACCCACGGTAGAATATGCCTTTGATTAAAAATAATCTTGTTGCATTGCTTTTTTCGCGAGCCGTAATGTTTCCTGAGCAATAATATTTGCTTTTTCCGTACCTTCTTGCAGCGCTTTCAATACTTGGGCAGGATCTGCTTCAAATACCAGCCTACGTTGACGTATAGGCTCAATTAAATTAACTAACACTTCAATTAAACGTTTTTTACATTCTACATCACCAATTTTACCTTGACGGTAACGTTCTTCCGCCTCTTCTACCCAACTTTGATCAGGGTTAAATGTTTCGTGGAAAATCCACAAAGGATTATTTTCTATTGTACCTGGATCAGACGCTTTTAAACGCTTAGGATCCGTATACATTCCCATCACTTTACGTGTAATAGTGTCGGCATCATCGCTCAATAAAATGCTATTGTTCAAAGACTTAGACATCTTTAATAAATTTCCATCTGGACCCGGTGCGCCAGTACCAATCAATCGACGCGTTCGACCTAATTTCACATCTACAATCGGAAATAATCCACCTTTTTTAACATAATCAGGATCTTCGGTATGCGGATCTACTCCACAATACAATTGATTAAATCGCCGAGCAACTTCTCGAGTCATCTCTAAATGTGGAATCTGATCCTCTCCAACTGGGACTATTTCGGGACGAAAAACCAAAATATCTGCTATTTGTCCTACAGGATACAATAGAAACCCAAAAGGATAATTATCACCCAATCCTTTATCTCGAATCTCATCTTTAATGGTAGGATTTCGCATTAAGCGCGGGTATGGAATAAGCATACTGAAAAAAAATGTTAATTCGGCGATAGCTGGCACCTCAGATTGAATAAAAATCGCACTTTTTTGTGGATCAATACCGACCGCCAAATAATCTGTAGCAATTTCAAGCACGCTTTGGCGAATCTCATTTGGTTTATCCATACGCGTTGTAAACGCATGTACATTTGCAATAAGAAAATAACAATCATACTGATCTTGCAATGCTAAACGGTTCTCTATAGAACCAATCCAATGACCTAAATGTAAACGTCCTGTAGGGGTATCGCCTGTTAATAATCGGGGTTTTTTAATATGCATGAATTCTCTCTTTATCAAATATTTCTAAGTCATTTTCTTTGCTAAATAATAAGCCACCTGGCCTGCTATTTGTTTTTTTATTATTTGCCAATTTTGCGGCAAATCATTTAGTTGGAATGATTTACTCGTTTCAAGATAAATAAGTGCATTTTCGGCTAAAAAAGCATGTTGTTCAAGATAAAAACATGTTGGCAGCAAAAGATTGCTTTGAAATGGTGGATCCAAAAATACAATATTAAAAGATTGCCCAGCCGCTCTTAACTGTTCCGGAACATTGGCACGATAAATTTCAACTTGGTTCGTTTTTAGTTTTTTCGCTTCTTCTTGAAGCAACTGGGTGACCTCAAGTAATTGATCCACCATGACAACATATGCTGCTCCTCGAGATAACGCTTCAAAACCTAATGCACCACTGCCCGCAAAAAGATCTATACAATAAGCCCCGGTAATTACGGGAGATAGCCAATTAAATAAAGTTTCGCGAACACGATCAGGAGTTGGACGCAGATGTGGGGTTGAAAGTACTTTTAATTTTCGCCCTCGCCACTGCCCTCCAATAATACGTATTTGCCCTTGCTTCATGCCATTTCTCTTCATCATATGCTAATATTAACCTGGCCATTATACCTAATTTAATTTGTAAATTTGGAAAATTAAAATGTTTAACTTTTTAAAACAAAAAAAAACACTTGATCAACCCTCTCAAATAAGCGAACCGACCGAAAAAAAAGGGTTTTTTTCTCGCTTAAAAGCTGGGCTAACAAAAACTCGAGAAGGACTCGCTCAAGGAATTGCGAATTTAATTCTTGGAAAAAAAACACTTGATAAAGAATTAATTGATCTTATTGAAATGCAGTTGATTTCTGCCGATGTTGGCGTTGAGGCAACCCAACAACTTGTACAGCAGTTGACGCAAAAACTTGCTCGTAAAGAGCTTACTCAAAATGAAACCGTACTCCGCGCCTTGCAAGAAGAAATGCAAAATATTCTTCGCCCCTGTCAAAAACCTCTGCAGGTTTTTGAAAATCACACTCCTTATATCATTTTAGTAGTAGGAATCAATGGGTCTGGAAAAACCACAACCATTGGTAAATTAGCGAAACATTTTCAAGCTTCAGGAAAACAAGTCATGCTTGCAGCCGGTGATACTTTCAGAGCCGCTGCTATTGATCAATTACAAATCTGGGGAGAACGTAATAATATTTCTGTCATCGCTCAACAACCCGGAGCCGATACTGCTGCTGTCATTTATGATGCCATGGAAGCAGCAAAAGCACGTGGTATCGATGTTTTGATTGCCGATACTGCGGGTCGTTTACATACGCAAAGTAACCTTATGGAAGAACTCAAAAAAATCAAACGGGTTTTAACAAAGCTTGATCCGACCGCGCCTCATGAAATTCTCTTAACATTAGACGCTACAATTGGTCAAAATGCCTTAAATCAAGCAAAACAATTTAATGATGCAATTGGCATTACTGGGATTGCTCTTACCAAGCTCGATGGGACCGCTAAAGGTGGAATTATTTTTGCTATAGCCAAACAGCTTAATATCCCTATCCGCTTTATTGGTATAGGAGAAGGAATTGATGATTTACGTACCTTTGACGCGGAAGATTTTATTAAGGCATTATTTGAAACCGAGGTATAACTTATTGATTCAAAATGGCATAGACAAAAAATGCGCAGAATACTTGCAAGAATTTTTAATTTTTATTATGATTAGCACTCGAGATACTAGAGTGCTAAAGGAAACTTATGACGACCAACTTACAAACTAGTTTAAACATCAATTTGCCCATCAGCAGTCTTGAAGCATATATTAGTTATGTAAATAAAATTCCTCTTCTTAGCCAATCTGAAGAACACGAGTTAGCAGTCCGATTACAAAAAGATAATGACCTCGAAGCTGCAAAACAATTAGTTTTATCGCATGCTCGTTATGTAGTGCGCATTGCCAAAGGTTATTTAGGTTATGGTCTTCCGCTCGGCGATCTTATTCAAGAAGGCAATATTGGGTTAATGAAAGCAGTTAAACGATTTGATCCTAATATAGGTGTTAGATTAGTTACTTTTGCTGTTCACTGGATTAAATCGGAAATCCACGAATTTATTATACGCAATTGGCGTATTGTAAAAGTTGCTACCACAAAAGCACAGCGTAAACTTTTTTTCAACTTACGTAGCGCAAAAAAACGTCTGGGATGGTTTACACAAAATGAAATTATGGAAGTAGCCAAGGATTTAGGAGTGAAACCTGATGTTGTGCGTGAAATGGAAATGCGTCTTAATGCAAGTGATGCCTCTTTTGATGGACATGAAGAAGAAGATGGCGAAGAAAATACTGCTCTGATACCTGCCAATTATTTGATGGATGCTCAATCTAATCCTGCAGAACAATTAGAATCCAATAATTGGATCGAACAATCAGGATTGTCTTTACATGAAGCGCTTTCCCAATTAGACGAACGTAGCCAAGAAATTTTAAGCGCTCGTTGGTTAGATGAAAATAAGTTAACTTTACAAGAACTTGCTGATAAATATCAAGTTTCAGCAGAGCGAATTCGTCAACTGGAAAAAGCAGCTATGCAAAAATTAAAAAAAATTATGATGAATTAAATAAATTTAATCATAATGAGACCATAATCTAAGCACCTTAACGATTTTTTCTTTTTCATCAACAGCATAGACTAAACGGTGCTGGATATTGATACGACGGGAATATGCTCCAGCTAAATCCCCAACGAGCTTTTCATATCGAGGCGGACTTTTAAAAGGATTATCCTTGAGTATGCCTATTAACTTTTCTGCCTTCGATTTCAAACCTGCATTTTTAATTTTTTTTGCATCTTTTCCAGCTTGTCCAGTATAAATAATCTCCCACTTGTTCACCAATCCAATTCCTTGTTACAGTTCTTAGCAGATGTTTTTAAACCTTTTTTTATCGATTCACCCATTCCTGGGATAGATAATAAATAGAGAGTCTCTTCTATAGCAGACCAATCTTCTTCAGAAATCAAAACTGCTCCTTGTTTTTTATTAGTAATATGGATTGGCTTATGAGATTCATTAACTTGATCAATTAAACGATATAAATTGGCTCGAGCTGTAGTTGCAGTGTAAGTATCCATAGATCACCTTTATAAACTAATATTAAAGCGTACGTGATAACGTACTTTTTGTCAAGTTTTAAGGTTAATTTGCCCAAAATATAACGACTGGCGTTGTTTTAAACAACGAATCATTTATAATATATTTTTTTATCATTAAAGAGAAAATAAATATATGTTTACCAGTAAATTTGCAATATCTCCTATTTTAGAAATAGGTGGAAACCTAAGTAGTTATTTACAAGCCAAAAAAAGAGAATACACAGAAGCTAAGCAATTAGCCTTATATGCAAGTAAATTACTTGAAAAAGACCACAAACTAACAACACCGCTTGAATATATATACAAAAAGCAAGAGATGAGGTATTTAATTGATTATATAACCGAGTTGAAGGATTGCTTATTTGCTGGGGCATTAACTTCTCAACAAATAGAAGACCTGTTTTTCGATCATATCAAAGATCTTTGTGTACCCGCACACCGTAGAATATATGCTAATCAATGGAAACAAGGAAATGAGGTTATTGAGAAGCTAATAAATAATTGCATTATTAACGCAAGTCATTGGTCACAACCAATTCTTAAAGCAAAATACGAGGAAATAATCCAAATAGCAGAAAAAAATTCGCCAGCTTTCGAGAGAAAAAGATAATATCGCAAAATCCCCCCGACGCGAAAAGCACGCGTCGGCCCCTTTGAAAAAGGGCAACGGCTGTTACCTATGCGGCACTCGAACGCAGCTGCTTCACTTCGTTTATAAGAGCTAAGCGCACAGCTTCTAATTTAGGCATTTTAGCTCCACGCAAAGACTCATAGATTTCTGCTATTTTCGTGAGATAATCTGCTTTTTGTAATTTATTTGCTTGGGTGATTTCTGGCATTTCTCGAATAGTACGTAATAATTTTGCTAATTCATCCCAATTATAGGCCACAACAATATCACGTGGAGTACTTCTCTTTTTATTTTCTATTTCTGAACTGTTAGGGACAACATCAAGCACATGGGCTTTATAACGCTGTGCAGCTTCCTGTAAAATTTCAATTTTTTCAGGAGTATGACTTGAGCTAACATCATCATCATGAGGATAAAATGTTATTGCCATAAGTACTCCTCTTTTATTTTTTGAATCGCTCAATTTAACATATTATTATTACATTATAACATAACGTATAATTTGATCTATTTAAAAAAATGCGCCCTATCTAAACATCGATAAGTCAACGCTTCACTTAAATGACTTGCTAAAATAACAGGACTTTCTGCCAAATCTGCTACCGTTCGCGCAACCTTTAAAATACGATGATAAACTCGCGCAGAGAGATTAAATTTTTCTACCATTTGATTTAATAAGCGTTGCGAACTTTCTTCTAATTGACAATGCATGGGCAACTCCGGCACCGTTAAGTCAGCATTACTCTTTCCTTGACGTAACAACTGCAACTCGCGTGATGCAATCACTCTTTTTTTTACAATTTCACTGGATTCACTCATGGAATATTCCTGCATGGCAAGAAGCTCCGAGGGCAAATTAGAAACTTCAACCTGCATATCAATTCGATCCAGTAAAGGTCCAGATAATTTATTAAAATATCGTTGAATTTGTTCATTTGTGCAATGACAATTTCCTCGTGAACTTCCTGCATAACCACAGGGACAAGGATTCATTGCAGCAATAAATTGGAATCGAGCCGGATATTGTACTTGAAACGCTGCGCGTGAAATTGTTACCTGACCTGACTCTAAGGGTTCGCGCAATGATTCTAATACATGACGACCAAACTCTGGCAATTCATCTAAAAATAATACTCCATGATGCGCTAGAGAAATTTCTCCCGGAGCAGGCGGTCGCCCGCCCCCAATGAGAGCAACATTTGAACTGCTATGATGAGGAGAACGAAAAGGTAGCTTGCGCCATTTTTGGTAATTAAAACCTCCCGTGCTTACTGATGCAATAGCAGCAACATCCAATGCTTGCTGTGTTGTTAAGGGAGGCAAAATTGAAGGTAAGCGGGTTGCTAACATTGTTTTGCCTGTTCCAGGAGGACCTAGAAATAATAAACTATGATTTCCTGCTGCAGCAATTTCTAAAGAACGTTTTGCTTGAGGTTGCCCGCGAACATCACTTAAATCATACGCAGTCTGCGATGAATCAACAAAAACATTGTATTCACAGAGTGGTAAGGATTTCTCTCCCTTTAAATGAGCACAAACCTCTAATAAATGGTTTGCAGAAAAAACTTGAGTAGATTCAACTAATCCCGCTTCATCAGCATTAGCTTGAGGCACGATCAGACTTCGCTTAGCTTGAATAGTGCTCAGCACAATGGGTAATATTCCACGCACCGGGCGTAATTCGCCTGACAAAGCAAGCTCACCCGTAAACTCATATTCTGCAAACTTATTTTTGGGGATTTGCCGAGTTGCCCCTAAAATACCAAGCGCGATTGGCAAATCAAATCGCCCTCCTTCTTTGGGCAAGTCTGCCGGCGCTAAATTGACAGTAATACGTCGCCCGGGAAATTCAAAACAGGTATTTAAAAGCGCGCTTCGCACACGTTCTTTGCTTTCTTGTACAGCTGTCTCAGGCAATCCAACAATATTAAATTTAGGTAACCCTTTAGATAGATGGACTTCCACTGTAACAAGAGGAGCCGCAATCCCAGAACTTGCGCGAGAATAAACAATAGCTAAAGTCACTTTTGATAACTCCTTGTATAATAAGAAAACTGTTTCGGCTCGACATTTTTATTCATTTATTGCTAAAAGTTCTCATTGACACTTTTTTCGAAGAGGGTGTTAAAATGGTAAAAGGTGAACACAAAATAATGGAATAAGGATATAAAAAATGGATATTGCAGAGGATGAAAGAAAAATGGAAGGAAAAACCGCAGATACCATTATTAGTGAATTATTGCAAACTGCTGGCATCACAATCAATGGCAATCAACCCTGGGATGTACAAGTTCATAACAATCAAGTATTCAACCAAGTCCTACAAAAAGGCAGCCTAGGGTTGGGCGAATCTTATATGGATAATTGGTGGGATTGTCAGGCTCTTGATGAATTCTTTACACGCATTATACGCGTTAATATAGAAAGTAAAATAAAAAAAAATAAATTAACCTTATTAAAATTATTATTAGCTCGTTTTTTCAATAGCCAATCTCGAACAAAATCCTTAGAGGTTGGAAAAAAACATTATGACCTAGGGAATACATTATTTAGCGCCATGCTAGATAAAAATATGGTTTATACGTGCGGCTATTGGAAAAATGCTACCACGCTTGAACAAGCTCAGCTTCACAAATTAGAACTTGTTTGTCAAAAATTAAAACTCCAACCCGGCATGCGTCTCTTAGATATTGGATGTGGCTGGGGAGCATTAGCAAAATTTGCAGCAGAACATTATGGCGTACATGTCGTAGGCATTACTATTTCTCAACAACAATTAGAATATGCAAAAAAAATCTCGCGCGGATTACCCATTGAAATTCGTTTTCAGGATTACCGAGATATTAATGAAAAATTTGATCGTATCGTCTCATTAGGCATGTTTGAACATGTTGGCCATCTTCATCATGGTACATATATGAAAGTGGTACATAAAGCTCTCTTACCTGATGGTTTATTTTTATTACATACTATTGGCTCTAATATTACTTATTTCAAACCAAATGATTGGACAAATAAATATATTTTCCCTAACGGCCTATTGCCTTCTATTACTCAAATTGGTCAAACTTCTGAAGATCTTTTTGTAATGGAAGACTGGCATAATTTTGGTAAAGATTATGATAAAACATTAATGGCATGGCATCAGAATTTTAAAGAAAATTGGGAAACTCAATTAAAAGCACATTATGACGAACGATTTTATCGGATGTGGAGTTACTATTTGCTTTCTTCAGCAGGAGCATTTCGCGCACGTGATATGCAACTTTGGCAAATTGTATTTTCAAAAGGAATCAATGAGGGATATCAGGGAGTACGGTAATTTTGTGTAATTCTTCCGGAGTTCCAAGGTTATACCATATTCCATTATAATACTCCCCAGTCACTTTATTTTCAGATATTGCATTTTTTAATAATGTTCCTAAACGAAATTTACCTGGTTTGCAATGAGCAAACAATTCTGGACGATAAATACCAATATTGCTAAATGTCAGGGTTGAATTCTTTCCACAATAAATGGTATTCCCGGTCAAACAAAAATCCCCCTTAGGGTGATAGATAGGATTATCCACTAAAACCAAATGAGCCAAACTATCTATTTTCTGCGGCAAGCATTTCAATGGATAATTAGTTACAACATCACTACTTACCACAATAAAAGGCTCTGCTCCTAATAAAGGTAATGCTTGATAAATGCCACCGCCTGTTTCTAATGCTTCTAGCTCTTCAGAATAATGAATATTTACGCCATAAGACTTTCCATCTCCAAGCGTTTTTTTTATTTGTTCTCCGCGGTAACAAATATTAATTACAATGTCTTTAACTCCAATTGTTGTCAAAGAATGTAAAGCATATTCAATTAGATAACGACCACCTACACGCAATAACGGCTTAGGGGTTTCATTGGTAAGCATTCCCATACGCAGGCCACGGCCTGCTGCTAAAATCATTGCTCGCATATTATTACTCTATAACATAATTTTTCAGGAGTTAAGTTGAGGCGCGGCGAATTCCTCTGCTATACGCGTCAGATATAATGTTTTGACCTTGAATACTCATACTGTGTGGCATTGCTAATGAAGTTATATCACTTTCTGCATCTGGCATAGGAATTACCGGGGCCGGTATTTTTTTAAAAAACGACTCATATCTTAAAACGGCATTAAGATGCGAAAGAGAATCCAAATATCGTTCAAGAAAACTTTTAGAGCTTTTATTTGGATTGCTTGTTCGAATATGCATTTCTTATCCTCGTTATGTTAATTTTATTTCTTAAGAGTAACTTCTAATTCACAACTTATCTTTGTTAATATGATTTGATATTTGCTATTGCATTCTACTCTTGATCTATTTTGAAAAAAATATACTTGCCACTGATCTATTTTTAAATCTTGTAACTTACAAAAGTCTTTCCATCTCTCGTCTTCCATTCGACTAAACATTATGCGATCCTTGCGATTCTTTTCCTCTATCTCTTCATATCCAATTGGTAAAGGTTTCGTTTTCCAATAGTTTTGCTCCCAATAATATTCCTTTTTGGACTCGTCATCTTGCACTAAAGCCGGTTTATGTTCATGTGAGCTAGCCATTTTTTCCCTCTTTTTGCGATTTTAAAATCATAATAGTTATCAGTTAATTAGCTAAAACCTGCTTTTGTTCAAGGCTAGTCTTAATTAAAAAGACATTATAATTAGAGAAGACATAAAAACAAGGTTTAAAAAAATACCAAACAAAAAATTGAGAAAATTTAAAACTTTTAAAAAACTATTGTATTTTTTTAAACCATTTGTTATATTATCTGTCAATTAATGATTTTTAAAATGAGGTATTTCTTATGTTAAGAGAGTCAAAAGTAAAAAATCCGTTGCTTGATTTATTAGAAAGTCCAGAGCCAATTACTATGAAAAAAATAGTAGATACATTAATAAGTTACCCAAAAGAAAAAAAATCGGAGTGGCTCGATGAGATAGTTACCTGCCCCAACCCCTCTGCGATTCCTGTTACAAATACAATTGCAAGCCATTTTCATAGGATGTTCCAAATGCAAAATCCAAGCGGTTCTCAAGGGCCTTTTACCGAAAGCATGTTTATACAAGCGTTAATGGAACTAGGCACAAATCCTTACCGCACAACTTACTGGCGCTCTGTTCCACTCTTTGAAGCAGCATATTCAAAACATCAAGCTGCTAAAGCAGCAATGGAGGCAAATTCTCCAGCAATACATCCACGAAGTAGTCAAAGAGCCCACATAGTAGCGGCCTCTGCACTTGGGAAAATGTGCTTTTTTCAATTAGCAGAAAATCATCATGTATGCGCCACAGTGGCTATGCCCAAAGAAGAGGGTTCGCGAAAGTTTAATGAAGAAGATTCCCGCATTACAAAAGATACCGTTATAAAAACCATGCCTAACAAATAAGCTATTTGTCCTTATAAAACCGCTTTTATTAAAATAAATGCGGTTTTTTTATTTTTCTTTTCAACACTTATCCGCTATAAACAAGAAACTTCAAAACCTATCCGGCTGCAAATATGCCATAATCTCTTCCGCATTCAATGCACACGGCCCTGCCTCTACTGGATTCCAATATACTTTTATAACGACAAACACTTTATCCATTCCTGGCTTAAATCTTAAGTTCGGAATATAGCAGCGCGGAGTTTGGCAAAAAGATTTAGGCTTTAATGGAGCAGATTGAAGTGCATCATAACGTGTAAACGGATTATAAAGAAATTGTTGATACTCTAGTTTATTGAAAATATTAACCCCTAGCGCAGAAGAACTGACTAACAGAACTTTAAAATAATCTCTTCCATTTTCAATAGTCACTTGTGCGCAACGATATAATATATAATCTTCCGCAATCCATTCGGGAACATACGGATATTTTCTAAAAGTAATAATTGCCATATCTTTACAACGAGGATCGTCTTTACAAAAACGAATATTGGTTGTGCCAAAACCCATCCCTTCCGCTTCTTGTGTTGTTGTCGCACAACTTCCGACTAGAAAACTGACTAGAACGATGCAACAAAATTTTGATAGCACATTTAAATAATACATCATTGATTACTCGGCCCGTAATGTTTGTATAGGATCTAATTGAGAAGCTTTTTTGGCGGGATAATAGCCAAAAAATACCCCGATTAGAACAGATACTGTAAACCCAATAAGTGGGGGCAATAAAAGCAACTCAAATTTCCATTTTAAAAAAACCGCGATTATAAAAGAAGATAGCACTCCGGTTATAACCCCTAATACTCCGCCGATAACAGACAACAAGACAGATTCCGCCAAAAACATCCACTGAATTTCTTTACCACGCGCTCCTAATGCGAGTCTAATACCAATCTCACGCCGGCGTTCCAAGACAGAAACTAACATAATATTCATCACACCAATACCGCCCACGACTAAAGAAATACTCCCAATCAAGCTTAACAATAGAGTAAATATTTGATGCTGTGCTTCCATACTTTTAATTAACTCTTGTGCACTTCTAAAAAAAATCTCCTTTGTGGACGCATTAATTTTGACATATTCTTCAATGGATTTTTTAACGGTTAAGATATTCGTATTGGGTCCCAAACGCATAATGATATTACTAATATCATAATCACTCAAAAAACCCGTTGCTTGGATAGGAATAATTACCGACGTATTGATGTCTTGATAAAGAAAAGAATTCTCACGAAAATAATCGGCAACACCTACGATAACAAAAACATGATCCCCTAAGTTTATACGCGTATTAATAGGATTTTGCACAAACGGTTTAATTTTTTGATAAATCTCAAAACCAATTACACAATATTTTTCTAAATCATCGAAAGGCGAAATAAAACGTCCCATTAACATATTAATATTTACAACTTTCGCCAGCGAGGCAGTTGCTCCTATGATACCGCCACTTAAAATATTTCCACGATAAGCAATTTGCCCATACGCTAACGCGTAAGGAGCTATTAATTTAATATCAGAGGAAACATTTTGCATTTTTAATGCTGCTTGCAAATCAAATTTTTTGGGTTTTTCTTCTGCTGAATCTTTATTTGAAAGCGAGACAGCCATCAACTCTGTCCCTAATGCTTTAAATTCTTTGAGAGCCTCATCTGTCGCCATCTGCCCGGTTGAGACCATCGCCACCACGGCCGCTGTACCCACTAAAATACCTAACATAGCTAATATTGTGCGTAACGTTGTTGACCTCAAATTATTAAACGCAGTTTTAATAGTATTGGCTATCATGTCAGTTCACTCAATAAATTTACCGTCTTGAATATGCACGGTTCGCTGACATTGCTCAGCAACATGCGGGTCATGCGTAATAATAATAATTGTGACATGCTCTTTCGTATTTAATTCATTAAATAAACCCATAATAAGTTCACCCGTTGATGTATCGAGTGCTCCCGTAGGTTCATCTGCTAACAAAAATGTGGGATTGCCAACAAGTGCTCTTGCAATTGCAGCCCGTTGTTGTTGCCCTCCTGAAAGTTGATTAGGTCTCCGCTTAGCCAGCTGGGCTAATCCTACTTTCTCCAAAAGTTGTAATGAAAGCGCATTTCTTTGCGATTCCGGAATTCGTCGGTAATAAAGAGGCAAACCTACGTTTTCTAATATCGTTAATCGGGGTAATAAAAAAAATGATTGAAATACAAAACCTATTGTGCGATTACGAAAAATAGCGCGATCATCTGCCGAAAGAGTAGTAACATCACGTCCATCTAAAAAATAAGTACCGGAAGATGGACTATCTAACATTCCAATAATATTCATTAAAGTGGACTTACCTGAGCCTGATGCCCCCATAATAGCAACTTGCTCTCCGGGAAAAATTTTAAGATCAAGACCTTTTAAAACAGTTTGCTCAATATCACCACTGACATAAGATTTTTTTATTTCTTTCATGTCAATGAGAGGGTGCATTTATAACTACCTCGTCACCTGATGATAACCCTCCCGTAATTTCAATTGCATTAACATCAGTACCACGTGTTTCAACTGCCACTTCTTCTAATTTACCCGTTTTTTTATTACGTTTTTTAACAAAAGATTGATTTCCTTTGGTATAAACAGCAGTCAAAGGAATTTTAATAATAGGAAGCGTTGTAAAAGGAATAGCAACTTCCGCACGCATACCTACTCGGATAATTTCATCTTGCTCCGGATTAAGGTGTGGGTATACAACCTCCACTAAAAAGGTAGGAACACCTCCAGATCCTTCTGTGCTTGCAGCCCGATCAACATGCTGCACAACACCTTTTAACGTAATCCCTGGAAAAGCATCACCGCTTATATTTGCTTGTTGCTTTTCTTGAATTTTGTTGACGTCTAACTCCGTCACTTTGATAACAACTAAAACTCCGGTTTCATTAACAATTGAAACCAAAACTTGACCCAATTTTACCTCAGCGCCGACATGAGGTAATGTCCCTTCCTTACTAGTTGATGAAAACAGAGCAGTACCGCTAATAGGAGCAACTATTTTTATTGAACTAGGAGCCTCTGATAAAGCATGGATAATGGATTTTGGATCGTTAATATCTAATTTGGAAAGTTTTTCTTTAGTAATGCCTGCAACTTGCAATAATTCATTAAACCGTCTCTCTGCTTGAGCAGTTTCCAGCTCAGCATTAAACATTTGTGATTTCACATTTAAGTATTCTTGCTCAGAAACAATTTTTAATTTTTTTAACTCTTCTGTCCCCGTCATTTGATACTGCACATTTGCTAAATTTTGTTTGGCTTTTATAAGCTCTGCTAACCCTGTTTGATAATCCTTTACAAATTGTTTTGATATCATAACAAACAAAAGCTGGTCTTTTTTAACACGTTCACCATAATCAAAACCAATTTCTGTAATAACACCGTCAGCTTTTGTATTCGTAACGTCCATAGATTCAAGCGGCTTTATAAAACCACTATAATACATCGTTGTGGTATTAGGCTTAGCTTCAACCTTAATTGTTTCAACAGATGTACTTTCTTTATTTTTTTCACCACAGCTAATAAAGACAAATACAATAAAGCAAAGAAATATGCTATTCAGGAAGTATCGCATTGGCATAGCCATCCTCAATACTTAATTTCGAGACAAATGAGAGGTATATTATAACGAGACTCCCTCTTTAACTCTATTAATATTAATATCTCACCTTTACTTTCCATCTATCCAATGTATAACCAATTATCTGATCTAATTGCGCTAAGTTCGTTACATAGGCAGTAATAGCATTAATATAACTAATTTGTTGAGAGGTTAAATTAGTTTGTTGCGTACTTACTTCAAAAGGGGTAACTCTTCCATACTTTAATTTAGCAAGGGAAACATTTAATGTCTGCTGTGCTAAATCCATAGCAACTTTAGCTTGTGTTATTTGCTGCTTTTGATTTAATACCGTATTATAAGCATTGATAACATTGTTTACAGTTTGACGTTTAAGCGCCGCTAAATTGACATATTGTTGCCGCAAAGCTGCTTTTGCATCCACTAAGCTTTTTTGTAGTGACAAATCATTAATTGGCACTGACAGGGATAATCCTACCGTTGTATTATAATTTGCGCCGTTGAATAAACTCGACAATCCTGTATTAGGTGCATGTCCCGAGCCACCCCCTTGCGTACGAGACGCCGTCAAATCCAATTGCCAACGTTGATCATCCTCCGCTTTTAATAAACCAAGCTTTACTTGCTTTAATGCGATGAGCCCTTGTTGGTAAGGGATATTGTTTTGTAATGCCATTGAAATACATTCTTCCAATGTAGGCAAAATATCATCATCAAAACGGGCTTTTTTTGTTGTGGTAATTTGACTGGTAGGATCAATACCTAGGATGGTCAATAAAGCTAATTTTTGTTGCGCTAAACTAACCTGTTGTTGTTGAAAAGATAATTGTTGACTCGCTACTGTAGCTTGGAACTGTACTAAATCGGCCAAGGCCACTCTGCCTGCTTTTAAAAGCGCTTCTTGTTGTTTCAATGTAGTAATAGAATTAACCACGGATAACCGCTGCACTTCTAAACTATTTTCTGCTTGGGCTACTGATGCGTATTGCTGTATTACGCTCGTAATAGTTTGCATGACAGTATTTTTGAGATTTAAACGATTTAAGTCTTCTGTATTTTCAGCCTGTCGCAAAGGCGCCAATACAACATCTGAACCCGATCCTTTTAATAAAGGTTGGGCCAAAGTTAATCTAAGAGATGGATTATATAATCTTGCCATGCCGGAAGTATGAGTTAAAGGATTAACCATATCTAAAGCCAGCTTTGTTCCTACTGGAGTCAACAAACTCACACCAGGAGTTATGGTTTGTGTATCTGATTCTGTTTTTACATTTGAAGATACAGTATAGTTGTAAGTAGCATTTCCTAATAAACTATAATGTAATTCATAATTCCAAAAGTTGACACGCAAAGCAAATTTATCAACTACCCGTTGTATCTCGCTATTTTCTAAAATAGGGTTATAACGCAAAGCAATTAAGATGGCTTCTCTTAATGTTAATACGACCGTTTTTTCGTTTATCACCGTTTGCATGGGTATTTCTGGCAGAACCAAATCAGCAACGGGTTTTTCACTGATTCGAACATCATCCGACGAAAATGTAATTACCGGATATAATAATAGAGTAATCCAAAGGAAGAAAAATAAAAAAATGTGATTGCAGGGGAAATTAGAATTTTTCATTTCGTTATAACAACCCTTGATTTCTTTAAAGCAGCAAAAAAATTAAGCTACTTCAACCTCCAAAATTAACTGGTATAACGGCTCACATTCTGAATAACGTTGACTTACTTGCGCAATATACTTTAAGGTGCGCGGGATATGCTGTAAATAATTTGCATTATTATCTCTATGATATTTGCGTGCAAAAGTCAGTAATGCTTTCATATGCCGCTGCAATCCCATTAAATCAAACCAACGTAAAAACTCTTCTTCTTCAATACACAATAAGTTAAGTTTTTCGCGATATTGCAAAACCAACTGTATTATCAAATCTTCTGGCCAAGAAATGTAACAATCGCGTAATAATGAAACCAAATCATATGTCACTGGCCCTATAAAAGCATCTTGAAAATCCAATATACCCACTTCATCATTTGCCAAGACCATCAAATTAGCAGAGTGAAAATCTCTATGCATACAAACTTGATATTGTTGAGCTGCGGATTGGATTAAAAAATCAAACGTCAACGCTAATTGCTTTTCAAGCGGAGCTGTTAATATAATTCCCTTATGTTTAGCTAAGAACCATTCTTTAAACAATTCTAACTCTTGTCGCATCAATTCAGGCGTAAAAAGAGGAAGAGAATAGCCCGGTATCTCGCGACAATTTTGCAAGACGGACAATGCGTCTAATGCTCGTCCATATAAATATTCCGCATTTATTGGGGTAAGCTTCTTTAAATATAACGCATCACCAAAATCTGTAATTAATAAAAAACCTTGCTCAAGACAACTTTTAATAATAATAGGGGTATGTAAACCAATATTGCGAAATGCTTGAGCAATAGCGATATAGGAATGGCAATTTTCCGTAGCCTTTGGCGCATCCATAGCAATATAATTGCTCTGATTTGTTTTAACGCGGAAATAACGTCGAAAGCTAGCATCTCCTGGTAAAGATCTCAATGAGAAAGATCCTAGGTTGCAATCCTTGATTAACCATTGTTCTAAATCATATAGACGCTTATCCATATTTTATCTATCGCACGATAAAAAGAAGATACTCATCATACAAGAGAGTTCTTTCGAAACCTAGTAGATAATAAAGGTTATTTAACCTCAGTTACGGAAAATCGTTTTGGAGCCCTTTTAGATTTGCTACACTTGCAACTTTAAAAAGACTAGGCTGCGTATTTTGCATGCAAATCACAAGAGTTATTCAATTTGTTATCCCTTTCTTCATAATAATCATATTGGTAGGGATGAGGCCGTTGTATGCAGTTACTCCAGTTAAAAATACTGTTTTGCCTTGGGATAAAAAAATTCTTATTAAAGAATTAGGCTGGATACAAACAAATGAAAACCGTTGCGGCGGTTATTATCTTGAAGAACCCTTTTATACTTCAGATACCTTGATTAAAAGTAACTCTATTCAAATTAGCAGCAACCAATTAATGTATGCTCAACATGGGACTTCCGTAGGTGAAGGCGAAGTGACTATTACCCGCGCAGGTCAACAAGTTATTGCCAGTAAAGCTTATTTATATAGAGATCCCCAAACAGGAAAACTGAATGCTGTTGAATTATTTGATAACGTTACATTACGTGAGCCAAACAGTTTAGTGGTTGCAAAATATGGAAAATTCAATTTTACAACTAAAGCACAAACATTACATCAGATTCTTTATCGTACAACTATTTATAACGATTTAAAAAAAAAACCAGCCCCTCCCGCTCCTGCACAGTTGCAACAAGCACAAAAAGTTTACCAGCTAAGCGCTTGGGGACAAGCAACATCTTTTAATCAAGACCAGCCTAAAATTTATGAATTTGAACAAGCAAGTTATAGCACTTGCCCACCCACGGATGTTGCCTGGAAAGTAGCGGCAAGCCATATTGAATTAAATAAAACAACAGGACGTGGCACCGCCCAGAATGCTTACTTAACAGTCAGAGGTATTCCTGTTTTCTATACCCCTTATTTGAGCTTCCCTATTGATTCCCGGCGTAAAACAGGATTTTTATGGCCAACTATAGGAAGAGATACAGAATCTGGCCCTATTCTGGGCACCCCTTTTTACTGGAACATGGCACCCAATTATGATATGACGATCACTCCCACTTATTTAACCAAACGAAACTTTATGCTTGCTGATTTATTTCGTTATTTGACTCCTACAACAAAAGGAGAAATTAATATAGAAGTTTTACCCCATGATAAATTTTTTACCGAATTTCAAAATAAAATGGAAAATCAATTTGGTACAAGCACTGATCCTGTAAAACAAAGCGAATTAAGAATTCTGCAAAACGCAAGCGCATTTCGAAAAGCTCTATATTGGGAAAATACCACTCGCTTTAATGATCATTGGTCAAGCGAAGTTGACTTGAACTACGTTAGTGATGATTATTATCTCAAAAATATTGATAAAAACTTTAACCAAGTTACGCAAAACCAATTACTACAAGTCGGTGAAATTGATTACAAAGGTCAAAATTGGAATTTTATTACTCGGATTCAAAATTATCAGACACTGCATCCGGTCGATGAGCCTGTTATTTTTAGAAATCAATATGCCCGACTTCCTCAATTCGTTTTAGCAGGTAACTATACAGACAATCCAGGTGGCTTTGAGTATTTTATCCAAAATGAAGCCACTCATTTTGATATACGAAAAAATCCAGGCGAAGATTTAATATTACCTATAGGCAATCGCTTTTATTCTCAACCCGGTATTAGCCGGCCTTTTAATACTCCTTATTTTTCTATTACGCCACGGTTACAATTTTCAATGACAGATTACGCTTTAGGAAATGTTGATCATCAATATCCGAGTAGCCCTCGTCGTTTTCTGCCTATTTTTGATATCAATAATGCACTCTATTTCGATCGAGATATTCAATTATTTGGTGACGCTTTTCGTCAAACACTAGAGCCGCGTATTTATTACACCTATATTCCCTATCGCAATCAAAATAATTTGCCCATTTTTGACACAACTGTAAATACATTAACCTATGATCAAATCTTTATGTACAATCGTTTTAGTGGTCTAGATCGTATTAACGATGCCAACCAACTTGCCATGGGCTTAACAACACGTTTTATTAACCAACAAACAGGCACAGAAAAAATCAAGGCAGCTATTGGTCAAATTCTTTACTTTCAAAGACGTCGGGTCACCTTATGTAGTTCATTGACCAATCCTTCTACGTGCCCTCCTGAATCGCATGATTTTCCGAGCTCGGGGGCAAATGAGCGCTCTTTATCACCATTAACAGGCTCTCTTAGCTATGCAGTGAGCGCTTATTGGTCTTTAACAGCCAATTCTATTTGGAATCCTCAAATTCATAAACTTGACAATCAAAGTTTGAACCTTCATTTTCAGCCTGTAGGCACTCAAAAAATAATTAATATTGGATATAATTTTGTTCGGGATGGCGATCGGCTTCAAGGAGAGGAGCCAGGAAGCAGTGCAAGTAATTTGTCCTCCACAGATGTTTCATTTAGCTGGCCTTTTTTAAGGGATTGGACAGCTGTAGGGCGCTGGACACAAAACTGGAATCATGGGCATTTTCAGAACTTATTATATGGTTTACAATACGACAGCTGTTGTTGGGCCATTCGATTTGTAACAGGACGAACATTTATCGGCTTAAGTCCCACAACAAATACGTTTCAATATAATACCCAATTTTATCTGCAGTTTGCTTTAAAAGGGTTAGGTACAGTGCCGGCTTACGGAGGCGATCCAACCCAACTGCTCAATACTAACATTTCAGGCATCCAAAACAATTTTGGACGGGATTTTTAATTATGAAAAAAATAACTTTAACTCTTCACTTAGCATTTATTATAACAACGGCTATCTTTCAGAATACTTATGCTCTCAATAAAACAGGTCAACACTTAGACCGTATTGTAGCCGTGGTTAATGAAAGCGTTATTACCCATACGGAATTAGAAAAACATATTTCAACCGTAAAAAAACAATTGGAAGCTAATCACGTAGCAACTCCAACAAATGAAGTATTAACGAAACAAGTATTAGAACAACTTATTAATAAAAAACTTCAATTACAATTTGCTGAACAATCTGGCATTACGATAACAGATAATGATGTGCAAAAAGCGATCGCAAGCATTGCCCAGAATAATAAATTATCTACTGAAGAACTTTATCGCAAAGTTGCCGAACAAGGCATTAATAAAACTGCCTACCACAAAGAAATTCAGGAAGAATTGATATTACATCGTGTTCAACAACAAAATATCGGGGATAAAATTACTGTTACTCCTCAAGAAGTGAAAGCATTTATGCTTTCTAAATCATGGCAAGCTTACCAAACTAAAGAATACCACTTGGAAGATATTTTAATTGCTTTGCCTGCTACTCCATCTCCTAAAGATGTAGCTGCCGCAAAAAAACGCGCCCAAGAAACTTTAGCAAAAATTCAACGTGGTATGAGTTTCCAAGAAGCTGCAGTAGCTGAGTCAGGAGAAAATAATGCCTTACAAGGTGGAGATCTAGGCTGGCGCCAACTTCCTGAAATTCCTTCTGCATTTGCAAATGAATTAGTTAATATGAAAGCAAATGATATTCTTGGGCCTATTCAAACGCCGAATGGTTTTCATTTGATAAAATTGGCTGGGGTTCGCAGCGTAGGAAAACAACCTAATCAGGCTGAATTACGTGAACAAGTTCAACAATTATTATTCCAGCGCAAATACGAAGAAAACTTACAAAACTGGGTAAAGAGAGTTCGTGCCGGCGCTTTTGTAAAGATACATGAGGCTTAATAATGCCTTCCACTTCGCGGATACTCATTACGCCAGGCGAGCCGGCCGGTATCGGACCTGATATTGTAGTCCAAGCTGCTCAACAACGATGGCCTGTGGAACTTATTGCAGTAGGAGATCCAGAATTATTAGCTGCCAGAGCAAATCGGTTGGGACTTCCTCTTAACCTTATTCAATGGAATTCTGAGGATTCCATTGAAGCATCTCAGCCTTCCTCGTTAAAATTTATTCCTGTTACATTAAGCACTCCGAGCGAACCGGGCTATCTTAATAAAAAAAATGCTTCTTATGTCATAGAATGTTTAAAATTAGCAACCCAATATTGTTTGCAAAACCTCGCCCAGGCATTGGTGACGGGGCCTATTCAAAAAAGTATTCTCAATGAAGCAGGAATCCCTTTTACTGGGCATACTGAATTTTTGGCAAAATTTTGCGGAATTGACAATGTAATTATGTTGTTTGTCGCACCTGGATTAAGAGTGGCACTGGCAACGACGCATCTTCCTTTAGCTAAGGTATCGCAAACAATTACTAAAAAATTATTAATAGATAAAATTCGACTCTTACATAAGGAATTAAAAAATCGGTTTTCAATTCGCCATCCTCGAATTTTAGTTTGCGGTTTGAATCCTCATGCAGGAGAAAATGGCCATTTGGGAAATGAAGAGCTTGAAATTATTTCACCTGCTTTAGCAGAATTAGCAAAAGAAAATATTAACGTTAGCGGCCCTTTTCCGGCAGACACTGCTTTTACCCACAAAAATTTGCAAGAGTCTGATGCGGTATTTGCCATGTATCATGATCAAGCTTTACCTGTCGTAAAATATGCGGGATTTGGGCAAGTGGTAAATGTTACATTAGGCTTGCCAATCATTCGTACATCTGTAGATCATGGCACAGCTCTGGATATCGCAGGAACACAACAAGCTGATCCAAGTAGTTTGATACATGCGATTCAATTGGCGATTGAGCTTTTGCCCCCTTGTTAAAGGGGGCCGGCGTGTGCTTTTTGCACGACGGGGGGGATTTTATAATGTTGAAAAATCCCCCCGCTTCGCAAAGAGCGCTCAGCGGCCCCCTTTAAAAAGGGGGCAAAAGCTTCTTGAGCAATTGATATGGCAAGACTAAATAAAGGTATAAATTAATGAAAAAAATTCTCGTCATACTAAGCTTATTTTGGGGTACAACGTCACCCATATTTGCAACCAATTTACTGGACACTTATCAACAAGCGCTTTGCAGTGATCAAATTTTTCAACAAGCTGTCAATCAACGTCTTTCTGATAAACAAGGCGTTCCCATTAGTTTATCGGCTTTATTACCCTCACTGGGAGTTATTGCTCAACCTAACATTTCAAAATCCAATATATCAGGCAGCGGCGCCACTTTTGTAGGCTCGAATACTGAAAGAGGTTATTCATTGACTCTTACCTTGAATCAAACCGTATTTAATTTCGCCCAATTTGCTAACCTGCGTGGCGCGAAAGCCCTCTCAAAGCAAGCTGATGCAACTTTAAATGCCGCGGCACAAGATTTAATGGTACGTGTAGCAAAAGCCTATTTTGCTGTCTTAAATGATGAAGACAATTTACGTTATACGCTTGCTGCTAAAAAAGCGTATGCCAAACAATTGGATCAAACCACACAGCAATATAAAGTAGGTTTAAAAACGATAACGGATGTTTATACGGCAAGAGCTTCTTATGAGAATTCAGTAGCAGACTATATTACTGCTGAAAATCAGTTACAGGATGATAAAGAAAATTTGCGAGTAATAACCGGCGTATATTATCCTCATTTGTCAAAATTAAGTGAAAAGTTTCCCTATATTTCACCCAATCCTAGCAATATGGAATCGTGGGTAAAAATTGCGTTATGTCAAAATTGGGCTATTAAAGCTGCACTCTATTTTGCCGAATCCGCACGCCAGAATATTAAACAACAATTTGCCGGGCACCTTCCTAATTTGGTCGCGCAAGCAAGTTATGGCGTTAATTTTACACGCGTCGTTTCGTCCAATATAGCAGGTGAAGCGGTACTTCCGCCTGTTCCGACACCAACGCCTTCGCCCTTACCTATTCCGGTAGATGAAGATATTTTTCCTACTGGGGCAACACGAACCACAACTACTGCTGGCAGTTTAATTTTAAATATTCCTCTCGTTCAAGGTGGATATGTAACGGCGAGCACTCAAAAAGCCAAATATGATTATAAAATTGCTACTAGCCAGTTGGAACAACAAATCCGTAATACGTCTAATATGACTCGACAAAACTATTTAAATATTCTTTCAGGCATTAGCAAAATAAAAGCAGATAAAGAAACGATTAAATCCTCGATAAGCGCTCTGGATGGAATGCGAGCTGCGTATGAAGTTGGTACTGGAACGTTAGTAGACGTCCTAAATCAACAACAAAAAGTTTATTTAGCACAAAAACAATATGCTTCGGATCGCTATAATTATGTCAATAGTTTACTAGCACTCAAAGCAGCTGCTGGAACATTAAGTGTTTGTGATTTACAGGCCATTAATCGGTGGTTGATTAATGCTAATGAAATAGAAGATGATGGAGCGAGGCTGCGAAGCAACACGCCTGCGGCTGAAAATTTAACAAGCCTGTAGCCCGCAAAGCTTGTCCCGCACTTGTTGCGGGACTCTCGGTCACATTTCTTAATAAGAAAAAAGCCCCAGAGAGTTTGTGCGGGGTCTGGTAACGTGCTATACAGAAATAGCTATTTAGTAAACGTTCACGCCCCCAGGGTAATCAGGCTCAAAAGTGAACACTGACATGGAGCGGAGGTACTTCCCCCTTTGAAAAAGGGGGATGGAGGGGGATTTTTTCTTAAGTTTTAAAAATCTCCCCGCCTAGCAAAGAGCGTTCGGCGACCCCCTTTTTCAAGGGGTGTGAGCTCAAACTTCCACTTTTTCGGAAAGAATAGCAGAGAGATATTTCTTTTTAAAGTTCGCTTGGACAAGAGCTATTTCCTGCTTTGTTAATCGAGGTCCGAACTTGGCAACCACTTGGGCAGCCGCTAAACTAGCTAAATCTCCTGACTGCAAATAACTATAGCCATGGGTAATTCCATATAAAAATGCCCCTGCAAAAACATCTCCAGCCCCCACCGTATCCACTACTTTGACTGGATAAGCAGATACACTGAAAAACCTCTCGCCATCATAAATTAGCGAACCTTCTCCGCCTAAAGTAATCACAAAGGTACGAGCATATTTTTTAAGTTGTTCTTGCGCAGCAGATAAAGTTGCCGTTTCCGTGAATAACAAAGCTTCTGTTTCATTACAAAATAAAATATCAACTTGATCCCCTATAATGTCAATTAAGCCTTCTTTAAAATAAGACACCATATTAGGATCAGAAAGACTAATCGCGGATTTTACATTATTGTTTCGAGCCATTTTTCTAGCCAAAATCGCGGCTTCTCGTCCCAAATCCGAAGCAACTAAATATCCCTCAATATATAAATATTCTGCACATTTTAAAGCACTTTCAGAAACTTGGTCTTTTGAGAAGGTAGAGGTTGCACCTAAGAAAGTATTCATTGTTCGATCGGCATCGGGTGTTACCATAACAATACACTTCCCAGTCACGCCTTCGCGTACGCCTTCATGTAAATTTGTATGAATTCCACTGGAGACAAGATTTTGATAGAAAAAATCACCCGCTTCATCCTTTCCCACTTTACAAGAATAAAATGCTTGCGCACCTAGTTGTTGCAAAGTAAATAGAGTATTTGCTGCGGATCCACCACATGATTTGAGATGCTTCACACCATCTAATTCTTCTAATAAGCGATGATGGGTTACCTCATTAATTAAAGTCATCACACCTTTATCAATATTAAGACGCTCTAATGTATTGGTATTAACTTCAAAATCAAAATCTACAAGTGCATTGCCAATGCCGTAAACATGAAATGGCTTCATCATTTATAACTTCCTATAAAAGTTTATTTTACCTTGCTTAATTGCTCATCACTCTCTCGGCGCCGCGCGCGAGACCGCTCAACCATGCCAGCATGCTTTATCTCACCCCCTTTGAAAAAGGGGGTCGACGCGTGCTTTTCGCGTCGGGGGGATTTTAAAACTTAAGAAAAAATCCCCCCGCCTAGCAAAGAGCGCTCGGCGACCCCCTTTTTCAAAGGGGGTGAGAGCTTTTGGCAAAACTTGCATTACAAAGTACGTTCCCAAATTTGAGTTTTTCCTAACAGAGGCACCCCTATATAACCATGTACTTTGAGCTGAGCCCCATTGTTAAAAACTTCCATTTTGATGCGATAAATTTTTCCTGTTTTAGGATCAAGTATGTGTCCGCCAGACCACTTACCATTTTTTTCTTTTAATCCCCACATTATCATCAAACCCACTATAGGCTTGTTATAATTAGCCCCCTTGCAAACAGAACAAACTTGATTTTCTGTTTCGCCTGGATTAGGAAAAATCTTTACAATTTCTCCTACTAATGTGTGATCACTACTTTTTGAGATCTTTAAAATACTTCTCGTTTTTCCGGTTACATCATCAATTGTTTTCCAATTACCAATGGGGGATAAATCAGATGCTATACTCCAGGAAGAAAAAAGAATAAAAAAGAATAATACAATTGCCCTTAAAATAGTTGTCATTTAAAAAATCCTTTTCTTTAAATTTGGTTTTCAATAACCTCATGATCCTTTCGTTTTTGACGACACGTGCGCAGCATGTCTTGAATTTTTCGATAGGGGTATACTATTTTCCACCACAATGACCCTTCAATTTTTCTAAGCTTTTTATCAACCTCAATTTTGTTTTGTAACAGTTTATCAACATAAGAATAAAGAGGATATACTTTTTCAAACTCTGCTTTGATCTCTCGCCATGTTGTAGCAAATAATGGATCTTCAAAAGATAACTCATCTTTAGCCAGTTTTAATAATAAATCATATGTTTTTAAGCATAATGGAACAACCGTAATAGCCGAACTCGATTTAAATGCATCATAGCTTTGTTCAAAACGGTTATATTTTTTATCTAAGAAGTCATTGACATAGGCTTCTACCTTACCTTCATCCCATGCAAATGGAAGATTAAGCCCCTTGTTAATTCGTTCTAACTGGTAACGAGGATTTTCCAACATACATTCATAATTTACCACGAGCCGTTTTTTATCATGTGTTCCTTCAATTGCCGGAATCAAATGCATTAACCAAAATAACAACCCAACTTCGAGATCAAAGCGTTTGAGCTTTTGATAAGAAGCTGCTGATGCTAATGGATTCCGAAGTACAATAATATAATTATCATTAAGATTTAACGATTGAAAAATAGATTGCCAAAAAGAAAGTACTCTTGCGGTGCGAGGATCTTTAAAACCCCAGTGTTGCAATGATTCAAAACGCTGTTGCAATAACAAAGTAGCTCGCTGTCGCAGTTTTTGCAAGGCACCGCTTGCTAGCTGACTCTCTTCAATTAATTTAACGCATTCCTTCTTATAATTGAGTGTCCGCAAAATGCGTCTATTAATGGAATAGGAAATATCTCGATCTTCCCAAAAACCTTTAGGATTCCAAGTATCGTCCGCTGGGGTGAGATTAGTACCTAAATCGACTCCTAAAACATTTAACCCGCGCGCAATAACACTGGTTCCACTTCTTGCCACCCCCAAAACGACATAAATATTTTTTTTGGGCGAAACATTTTCATTCTCAACACCCTTTTCTTTCATGCTAATTCCTTCAAAAATAATATCTAACGTCGTCCCGCGGCTTGTCCGCGGGATCCAGTTAGACGCTGATTTCATCATAATAAGTCACGCCATGTCGGATTCTAGAGCCCAGGTGTGACCTCTGGATCCCGCGGACAAGCCGCGGGACGACGGAGTTGGAGTTAATTGACGACAGCCCCTAGACTGACCATTATTCTTAGTTTCTCCATTTTAAGGCAGAAAATCGTATTGTACAGTAGAAAAGAAGCCTTTTCTGTGATGATCATGTTAGAATTAGTTCAATATGACTTATCATTCTAGAGGGATGTGAATTTTACGATGATATAAGAAGATAGAAAGTTTAGGATCAGGAGGATCCTTATGAGTTATTGGCAGCAAATTCATCCCATTTTATTACTTATTCAGCATACCATTTCATTTATTGGCGTTTTTATTATTCTAATGGGTATTTTATTTGCCCTAGGACAATTTCTTTTTTATGGGATCACAGGTCAATTAGAAGCATATAGCACAAAAACACATAGCACTCGAATTAATATGATTCGAATGAGCTTAGGTCGAGTATTAATTTTAGGGCTTGAATTTATTGTAGCTGCAGATCTTATTGGCACAACAACCACACCGGATTATTATACAGTCGGAATTCTTGCTATTATTGTTCTCATTCGAACATTATTAAGCTATACAATTAATCGTGAACTTATCTCAATAAGTAAAGAAAAATAGGGCTAATAGAACGTTAGCGAAAGGTATTTATATGAAAAAAATAGGTCTTTCTTTATTGAGTTTTATATTATTTAGTGCAATGTTATGCTCTTGCACATTTAAAACCGATCGCTATTCAACAACAAAAAAATCAGAAGTTGTTGCCATGCTGCTTGACCCAGAGGTTCGCAAGGGTTACCGCGAATTCAAAAAAGAAACTGCTCAAAGCATTCTTTATCAATCTTCTGGTAAAACTCGTTTGACCGAAACGGACATCAATAAGCTCAACGCAATATCAACTCGTTTAGTCAATAGATTACATTATCATTATCATCTCAACCCTTCTCGTTATAACATTCATGCTGAGATCGGGAAAAATGAATACAACTCTTGCTATCAATATTATAACTCCAAGAATAAACATTCTATGGGGAAAAGTTGTCGAGAATTAGGCTCTTGTACCAACTGTAATAAATTTATTAAAGCGGTTCGTACCCCGCATAGTTTAAGCATTCTTCATATCCATGGCTGGCACAATGAAAATATTACCGTCTTAGCCGACCCTATTACACTTAAGAATGGAGAAAGTGTATATGTGAAGTTTGGATTGTCTCGAGAATAGCCCTCGTTTACCATCACGCGCGACAAAGAAATAATCAATATTTACCCAATTGCTAAATTTTCAATGCAGAAATACTGGACAAAAGTTGAGTAATAGCCTATTATTCGCTCTCATTTATTGATTAAAGAAAAGGTGCAGGGAATAGCGCGATAGAAATATAACGTGTAAAAGAAAACATGACAAAAGCTCGAAATACACACAAGACTACTTCTCCCGTAGCTGGATCACCATTACCCTCTACTGTTGCTCCTATTGACCATCCAACCGATCCTCTTTCTTTTTTCCCGAACGAACCCGAAATCTTTTTTCCCCCTACTAACGATCCCGCAGATATATCAATACCTGGGCATCTCAATTTACTAGACTTTCCTTCCCTTACACCATGTGGAACAGGAATGGCCCCTGTTCCGCCTGCCATAACAGAGGGAATAATACCGTCAGCTCCAACAGAATCATCGCTTTTACCATCCCCCTTTCTTCCTTTTTTTAAGGATTTTGCGCCTCCAGAGGATAGTGCGAGTTTTCCATCTGCTCTAGGAACCCCTTTAGCTGGATCCATGGAGAAGCCATTAATAAAAAAGGGCCAAGAAAAAAAAGGGGAAAAGCCGAGCAAAAGAAAAGAAGAAATAGATGTCCCAGTAATAAAGGGTTACTTAAAAGGCACATTAGATCAGGAGGGCAAATCTACTAATCAGCCTATTAGAATACAAGATAGTGTTCATAACTCTTCTTATCTAGTCAAGTTTGATGAGAATGATCAGCCTTATATAAAAATTACGGATTTGGCTCTTGCGCTAGGTTATCCAATACAAAACTCGCTTGTTGACAGAGCAAAGAATTATATAAAAGAAAGATTATTAGCCGATCACCTCGTGAAAATACAGTGTAACTTTCTTATGTCAGACAGAAGCCCGTTTTCCATCAAGCCAGAAGAAAAAAGCCCGGGAAATGTATTTCATATTAAACTAACCCATAAGCTAGCAGATTCCCTCCGACGCATCTACCAGAATTCTCGCGGTAGTGAGTACTCAAATCCTCATTTTGCAAAAGCCATCCAAGAATTGATTGATAATATAGCCCCTACAACCGTTGTTTCGCCTACTAGTATCGCGTGCTCATCCACTGTTACGACGTCTCCTATTTCTTCCTCTTCAAGTGCACCTTCTTCATCATGCACTGCCAGTAGTTCCTCTATGTCTCCTTTCATTTGGGATAGTGATATTGCTCCTGATTCTTTGCCAGCTCCATGTCTTTCTTTTTTTGATAATTCTGTGCCTATAGCTGATGGTGCGCGCCTTCCATCCTCTGTTCTAGAGCTAATGAGGAAGCCACTGATTTCAAAAGAAGGCCAAGAAAAAAAAAGGAAAAAGCCGTGCAAAAGAAAAGAAAAAACAGATGGTCCAGTAGTCCCGGTAATAAATGGTCACTTAAAAAGCACATTAGATCAAGAGGGCAAACTTACTAATCAGCCTGTCAGAATACAAGACATTATTCATAACTATTCTTTTCTGGTCAAGTTTGATAAGAATGATCAGCCTTATATAAAAATTACGGATCTTGCTCTTGCGCTAGGCCACCCACAACAAAAATCGCTTGCTAGCAAAGCAAACAATTATATAGAAAAAAGATTGCTAGCCGATCACCTCGTGAAAATACGGTGTAACTTCCTAATGCCAGACGAAGAGCCGTTTTCCGTCAAGCCAGAAGAAAAAAGCTCCGGAGATGTATTTCATATTAAACTAACCCATAAGCTAGTGGAGTCACTCCGACGTCCCAATAAGGATAATCCTCTTTTTGCACAAGCCATCAAAGAATTGATTGATAATATAACCCCTACAATCGCTGTTTTGCCTATTAGTACCGCACCTGTGCTTTTTACCCCTACGCCTGCTTTAGCACCTACTGCTTCAGGTTCTTCTAGCATTTCAGGTTCTTCTAGCATTTCAGGTTCTTCTAGCATTTCAGACTCTTCTAGCTCCTTCTCTCCAAGAGAAAGCAAAGGCCCGGGGATAGAGGGTTTAGTAGATTCAGTTTCTTCCGTCATCTCTACAATACCTCTTGCTACGACGCCTACCTCTCTTTCTTCTTCTCATTCTGTTGGCTTAGACTTTCCAGCACAGTGGGATCCGAAGCTTGGAATTCACGTGACTTGAAGTCGCGGC
>JADMIO011204616.1_pt1 | contig 67873 bp, 72 predicted proteins | sample 8958161 | NCBI WGS metagenome assembly JADMIO01 (sample SAMN16585339, study PRJNA669376) | soil metagenome | isolation source: Crop rotation soil | place: USA: Cullars Rotation, Alabama | collected 2011 | reverse complement strand
CGCGACAACTTGTCCACGTGGAATTCTAAGCTTAGGATCCCAATGTGCTGGAAAGCGTCGTGCCACCCGCGTCCGTGCCGGATGCACGCAGCGCCAGGGCATGCGTGCCGTCGTCCGCGCTGGACGGCACCGAAACCTGCAACGAGGCTGAGTTGCCCGCGGTCGGGTTCGGCGAGAACGACCAAGTGGCGCCAGACGGAAGTCCGGAGGTGACGCCCAGAGTCACCCCGCCACTGACCCCGGTCCGGGCAAGGGACACTGTGTAAACCGCGACTGCTCCTGGCTCGACAGTGACGCTGGCGGGCGTCGCGGAGAGTGAGAGCGCGCCGGAGGCCGGAGCGTTGACGGTCAGTCCGGCGGTGACGGATCCCGAGACCTTGCCGCTCGTACCGGTGACCGTGACGCTGCGTGATCCGACGGGAGTCGACGTCGAGGTGGTGAGGACCATGGTCGCCGTGGCCGTCGAACCCTGGCCGCTCGCCGTCAGCGACCGGGCGGGGGGCTGGAACGCAGCCGTGGTCCCCGAAGGCAGACCGCTCGCAGCGAGGGTGACGTTCCCGGTGAAGCCGTTGCGAGAGCTCATGGTGACCGTGTAGGTCGCCGCCTTGCCTCGCTCGACTGACTGGCTCGCCGGCGCCACCTGCATGGTGACGGCCGGCTTGTCCGGGACGGCGATGGACTGGGTCGAGGCCGCGATGCCGAGAAGGCTGACGACCGCGACGACCAGCAGACCGACGCGCAGGGCTCGTCGATGTCCTGAGGTGCTCATGATGTGGGTTGTCCTCACCGAGATGGAATGGAGGGGTGGGACGACCTTCGTCAGGTCGCCCCACCCTCACGGTCAGGAAGCGCTGACGTACAGCGGGACCGTGACGCCCTTGCAACCGTCCTGGTTGACGCCGGTGTCCTTCATCTTGATGGTGACGACGCCCGTGTAGGTCTGGTTCGAGACCAGGTCGGTGCTGGCCGGCACGCTGTGCTGAGCGATGACGTAGTCAGCAGCGGAGCACCCGGACACGGCGGTCCATGCGGTGCCATTCGCGTTGGCCACACTGACCGCAACGCTGTTGAGCCGCTGCACACCGTTGTTGGTGTTCTGCACGTGGAACGTGATCGTCTGCTCGTTCGTCCCACCAGGGGCGAGAGCGGGGCCCACCGGGGCGTCGGTGGTGACGACGAAGTTGCTGCTGTCGCCCGTCGTTGCAGTGCCGGTGCCGGTGCCGGACGTGGTCCAGAACGCAACGGCGACGCCGCCACCGATCAGCGCGGTGGTGACACCGGCGACGACGGCGAGCTTGTGGGACTTCTTCATGCGGGATTCCCCCTGTGAATAGTTGAGCCGGATGGCCCGGCCCCACCCGGGGCCTCGCCTAGTTGACAGGTCAACCGCCATGTCATGACGGGGAACTTGGCTCTTTGGGCCGTTCAGCGAAGATGAGGCCTGATCGGTCCGATTCGGACTCCACCGAACGGATGATGCACAATTCAATTGTGCACAATTTTGTCCTATTTGGTGTTGGGCGGGCGCCGCCAGAAAGCTGACACCTCGACGCGCCCCTCGTCGTAGTGGGCCTCCAGCCCCTGGGCAGCCAGAGCGCCCACGACCTCGTCGAGCAGGGCGTCGCCGGGCGCGATGTTGGCCGTGCTGCCATGCCAGACGTTGATCTCCAGCATCCCCTCGTCGATGGCATGCCAGACGTCGGGCGGGGTGAACCAGATGACGCCTCGGCACGGCCGTGCCTCGAGGAGGCGCTTGGCCGCCCAGTGGTCCTCGCAGCCCTGAAGCACCGTCAGTCCCGAACTCTCCAGAGTCGCGAAGGCCGCCTGCAGCCGGTCGTGGTCGGTGACGTCGGGCCATGCGGCCGCGTCGCGGGTCAACTCGGCTGAGAACTCCCCGATCCATGCCCGCGCGAGGATGTCGGCCTGGGACGCCAGATCCGGGAGCTCGGTGCGGATCGCCAGCGCGACCTCGGACCGAAGCTCCTCAGGAGACAGAAGACCCGAGCGGACGTTGGAACGCGTGAACTCCCGGACGTCGTCCTCGCGCGCCGGCAACGACTACCAGCCGCGCTCGGCGAGCCGGTGCGGTTGCGGGATCTCGTCGACGTTGATGCCGACCATGGCTTCACCGAGCCCCCGAGACACCTTGGCCACCACGTCGGGATCGTCGAAGAACGTCGTCGCTTTGACGATGGCCTCCGCGCGCTCCGCCGGGTTGCCGGACTTGAAGATGCCCGAGCCGACGAACACGCCCTCGGCACCGAGCTGCATCATCATCGCGGCGTCAGCAGGGGTCGCGATGCCACCGGCAGTGAACAGCACCACGGGGAGCTTGCCCGCCTCGGCAACCTCCTTGACCAGTGCGTACGGCGCCTGCAGCTCTTTGGCTGCGACGTACAGCTCGTCCTTCTCCATCGACTGCAGCTGACGGATCTGGGACCGGATGCTGCGCATGTGGGTGACCGCGTTGGACACGTCGCCGGTGCCGGCCTCGCCCTTGGAGCGGATCATCGCCGCGCCCTCGGTGATCCGGCGCAGAGCCTCACCAAGGTTGGTGGCACCGCACACGAAGGGAACCGTGAACGCCCATTTGTCGATGTGGTTGGCGTAGTCGGCCGGTGTGAGCACTTCGGACTCGTCGATGTAGTCCACACCGAGGCTCTGCAGCACCTGCGCCTCAGCGAAGTGACCGATGCGGGCCTTGGCCATCACCGGGATCGAGACGGTGTTGATGATGCCGTCGATCATGTCGGGGTCGCTCATCCGCGAGACGCCACCTTGTGCGCGGATGTCGGCGGGAACCCGCTCGAGCGCCATGACGGCCACCGCGCCGGCATCCTCGGCGATCTTGGCCTGCTCGGGGGTGACGACGTCCATGATCACGCCGCCCTTGAGCATCTCGGCCATGCCGCGCTTGACGCCGGTGGTGCCGGTTCCGGGGGTCTGTGCTTCAGTCAACGTCTTGCTTTCCTCGTGTTCAGGGGTCGGTTCCAGCGTACGGCGTCGAGGGGTGACAGGACCATTCGGTATCAGACTGCTGTCGCCTCGGCGGTCTCCACGAGGTCGAGGTAGAGGTCCTCGACCCGCGGGGTCACCACGGCCCAGTCGTACGCCGCCACCGCGGTGCGCGCTGAGACAGCGAGCCGCTCCCTGGCGACGGGATCGAGCAGCAGCTGGACTGCCTTCGCGGCGAGGTCGTCGGCGGTGTGCAGTGTGCCGTGCAGCCCACCGCCGAGCACGTCGCGGAAGGCCGGCAGGTCGCGGGCGAGCACGGTCGTTCCTGCCGCCATCGCCTCGGCCAGCACCAGACCGAAGCTCTCGCCGTGGGTGTTGGGCGCCACCACGACGTCGGCGTTGCGGAGCACCGTGCGCTTGGCCTCCGGGCTGAGCTCGCCGAGGTATTCGACGTTCGGCAGCGCGGTCTGTGTCCTCCCGGGACCCGCGACCAATAGTCGGGCGTCCGGCCTGGCGGTGCGGATCTCGGGCCAGGCGCGGAGCAGCTCGGCCAGCCCCTTGCGACGCTCGTCCAACCGGCCGAGGAACAGGAGTGTGCGTCCGTCGCGCAGCCGCTCCCCGTCGTACGACGCGACGTCGAGACCGTTGGGGATGATCTCGGGGTGCACCGGAAGGTACTGATGCACGGTGCGGGCAGCCGTCTCGGACACCGCCACGTGGGCGTCGATTCGGCCGAGCCACGGGCGCAGCAGGTTGGCCGACGCGACGAGGGCCCGAGGTCGCTCCTGGGCGATGTGGAACGTCGCCACGACGGGGACCTCCGCGGCACGCAGAGCCAGCAGCGAGGCGGACGGCGTGAGCGGTTCGTGCACGTGGACGACGTCGAAGTCCCCCTCGCCGAGCCATCGGTCGACACGTGCCGCCGTGACCGGGCCGAACGACACCCGCCCGGTCGCGCCCTTGTAGGGCAGCGGAACCGCACGTCCCAGCGACACCGCGCCGCGCGCCGCACCCGGTGCGAGCACCGAGACCTCATGGCCACGCTTGCGCAGTGCCGACGCCAGTCCGAGCACGTGGCTCTGCACTCCCCCGGGCACGTCCAGGGAGTAAGGACAGACCAGTCCGATGCGCACTAGACGAACACCTGCTGCATCATGTGCCAGTCCTGCGGATGCTTCCTGATCCCCTCGGTGAACGCGTCCGCCACGGTCTGCATCATGCGTGAGGGGCGGCCGGGCTCGACCGGCGGGTGGAAGGTCATCACCATGTCTCGATCGTCGTAGGCGAACGACGCGGGGATGACGGCTGCTCCCGTGCGGCGTGCGAGAAGCGCGGGACCGGCGGGCAGCTTGGCGCGCCGGCCGAGAAGTTCGACCTCGATGCCGGCTCCCGTGATGTCACGGTCGGCAAGGAGGCACACGAGCCGTCCTCGCTCGATGCCGTCCACCAACCGCGTCATGGTGTCGGCGCCGTCTAGGGGCACGATCTCCATCCCGACCGAGCGACGGAAATCGACGAACTCGTCGTACACGCGGACCGGCTCGAGCCGCTCGGCGACGGCCAGGACCGGCATTCCGGTGTTGGACGCCCAAGCTCCGGCCCAGTCCCAGTTCGCCGTGTGCGGGAGAGCGACGATCGCACCGGTCTTCTCGTACGCCGTGCGCAAGTTGTCCTCGCCGATGATCCGACTGCGCGCGATGACGTCGTCGATCGGCCACGACGGGAGACGGAAGGCCTCGCACCAGTAGCGCAGGTACGAACGCATCGCCTGATGGGTCAGATCGTCCAGATCGGCGTCAGGCGCCGCGACGGCGAGGTTCTCGCGCAGCTGTCGGACACCGCGTCCGTTGCGGGCATAGCTCCGGTCGGCAATGCGGCGGAAGAGCCCGTGCGCAGTGTCCTCAGGCAGCAGGCGCACGGCACGCCAGGCTCCGACGAATCCTGCTGCGACGAACGAGTCGCGATTCACGCCGCTGCGTTCGCCTGCTCGCGCACGGTCAGGATGCGCTGCACCACGGTGACGGTGCTCGCGAGCGCCAGCGCGGCGAGGGTGACCGGGATCGCCCAGAGCCAGTCGTCGTTGGCGGTGACCTTGCGAGCGATATCGGCCAACCCGGTGATGACCAGGATCGACACCAGCCGGTCCGCTCGCTCGGCGATGCCGACCTTGGCGGTCATGCCCAACGACTCGGCACGCGCGCGTGCGTAGGAGGTGACGGATCCCATCACCAGGCAGTAGATCGCCAGTGCCGCCAGCCGGGCGTCGTCACCCGGCCCGACGTAGTACATCGCCAAGCCGCCGAAGATGGCGCCATCACCGACCCGGTCCAGCGTCGAGTCGAGGAAAGCGCCGAACGTCGAGGTTCGGCCGGACTGGCGAGCCATGGCGCCGTCGATGAGGTCGGAGAACACGAAGGCAGTAATCACGAGCACGCCGACGAGCAGCTGCCCCTGCGGGAAGAAGATCAGGGCGCCGGCACACACCCCCAGGGTGCCGACGAGGGTCACCGCGTCGGGGCTGATCCCGAGACGGAGCAGGAGCGTGATGACCGGCTGGAAAATGCCGGTCCAGAAGGCGCGGAAACGATCGAGCATGGCGGGGAAAGGTTACCCGCCGTCGGCCGCCCCCTTCTCCGAGGCCGTCGGATAGTCGCTGCGGAACCGCTGCAGGGTGTAGCCGGTGATCGCGCGACATGACTCGTCAGGACCAAGCGTCGGCGAACAGCTGCCGGGTGTCGGACAGAAGCTGAGGCATGGTCTTGGTCTTGCCGATGATCGGCATGAAGTTCTGGTCCCCCGCCCAGCGCGGCACGACGTGCTGGTGCAGGTGCGCGGCGATGCCGGCTCCGGCCGCGAATCCCTGGTTGAGCCCGACGTTGAATCCGTGCGCGCCGCTCACCGAGCGGATCACGCGCATGGCTGTCTGGGTGAGCTCAGCAAGTTCGGCGGTCTCCTCGGGCGTCAGCTCGGTGTAGTCGGCCACGTGGCGGAACGGGCAGACCATGAGGTGGCCGGGAGCGTACGGATAGAGGTTGAGCACCACATAGCAGTCATCGCCGCGGTGCACGATGAGACCGTCCTCGTCGGACAGGGTGGGCACGCGGCAGAACGGGCAGGTCTCCGCCGTGCCGTCGGCCGGCTTCGACTCCCCCTTGATGTAGGCCATCCGGTGCGGAGTCCAGAGCCGCTCCAGGCCGTCGGGCTCTCCGACCCCGTCTTGCATCAGACCTGGACCCGGCTCTCGACCGCCTCAACCACCCGCGCGACCGCGTCATCCACGGGTACGCCGTTGTCCTGGTGGCCGTCGCGGTAGCGGAACGACACAGCGCCACCCTCCACGTCGTCGTCCCCGGCGATGACCATGAAGGGGATCTTCTGCAGCTGGGCGTTGCGGATCTTCTTCTGCATCCGGTCGTCGGACTCGTCGACCTCGACCCGGACACCGGCTGCCTCCAGCTTGGCGGCGACCTGCTGGAGGTAGGCGTTGTGTCGCTCGGCGACCGGGATGCCGACCACCTGCACCGGCGCGAGCCACGGTGGGAATGCGCCGGCGTAGTGCTCGACCAGTACGCCGATGAACCGCTCGATCGAGCCGAACTTCGCCGAGTGGATCATCACCGGCTGCTGACGGGAGCCATCGTCGGCGATGTACTCGAGGTTGAAGCGGTCCGCCGACGGCTGGTTGAAGTCGTACTGGATCGTCGACATCTGCCAGGTGCGACCGATCGCGTCGCGCGCCTGGACCGAGACCTTCGGGCCGTAGTAGGCAGCGCCTCCCGGGTCCGGCACGAGCTCGAGGCCTGAAGCCTCACAGACGTCCTGGAGCACTTTGGTGGCAAGGGCCCAGTCCTCATCGGAGCCGATGAACTTCTCCGGCTTCGAGTCGTCGCGGGTGGAGAGCTCGAGGTAGAAGTCGTCGAGCCCGAAGTCGCGAAACAACCCGAGACAGAAGTCGAGCAGGTGCTTGATCTCGGCCGGAGCCTGCTCCTTGGTCACGTAGGAGTGCGAGTCGTCCTGCGCGAAGCCGCGCACCCGGGTGAGCCCGTGGATCACCCCGGACTTCTCGTTGCGGTAGACGTGGCCGAACTCGAACAGCCGCATCGGAAGCTCGCGATAGGACCGCTGCCGCGACCGGAATATCAGGTTGTGCATCGGGCAGTTCATCGCCTTGAGGCGATACTCCTGGCCGTCGACGTCGAGCGCCGGGAACATCCCGTCGCCGTAGTACGGCAGGTGGCCCGACGTGTGGAACAGCCCTTCCTTGGCGATGTGCGGTGTGCCGACGTACTGGAAGCCCTCATCGATGTGCCGCTGGCGGACGTAGTCCTCCATCACCCTCTTGATGACCCCGCCCTTGGGGTGGAACACCGGAAGGCCAGACCCGATCTCGTCGGGGAAGCTGTACAGATCCAGCTCGCGGCCGAGCTTGCGGTGGTCGCGCCGTTCCGCCTCCTCGATGCGATGAAGGTGCGCGTCGAGGTCCTCCTTGGTGGGCCATGCAGTGCCGTAGATGCGCTGGAGCTGCTTGTTCTTCTCGTCGCCACGCCAGTAGGCCGCCGCGCTGCGCATCAGCTTGAACGCGGGGATTCGCTTGGTGGTCGGCAGGTGCGGGCCGCGGCACAAGTCCTTCCATGCAACCTCGCCGTTGCGGTTGATGTTGTCGTAGATGGTCAGCTCGCCCGCGCCGACCTCGGCATCGGCACCCTCGGCGGCGTCGGCCGCGCCGCCCTTGAGACCGATCAGCTCGACCTTGTACGGCTCGTCCGCGAGCTCGACCAGTGCATCGGCATCGGTGGTGACCCGACGTGAGAACCGCTGGTTCTCCTTGATGATCTTGCGCATCGCGGTCTCGAGCTTGGCGAGGTCCTCGGGCACGAACGGCGTCTCGACATCGAAGTCGTAGTAGAAGCCGTTCTCGATCGGCGGACCGATGCCGAGCTTCGCCTCCGGCCACAGCTGCTGCACCGCTTGGGCCAGCACGTGTGCGGTCGAATGGCGCAGGATGTTCAAGCCGTCCTGGCTGCCGATGTCCACCGGCTCGATATCGTCGCCGTCGGCGAGCTCGTAGGCCAGGTCCTTGAGGTCCCCTCCGACACGCGCGGCGATGACATCCGGCTGCTCGGCGTACAGCTCCCAGGCCTTGGTGCCCGTCGTGACCGCTCGCTCCATCCGCTCAGCAGCGTCGAGGACGGTCACTTTGATCTCGGACACGAGGGTCCCTTTCGCGCGGCGGGCAAGTCATGGACTGGCGAGGGCCTCGATCGTATCGAGCAGCCTCATCCCGCCGCGCGGGGGTTTCGGCTGGGTCAGCAGTTGCCCGGGTAGTGCGCAGCCGTGAGTCGCGGCGCCGCGGTCGACTTGGTGTTCGGTGAGTCGGCGCGCCAGTAGCGCAACCAGTCCATCTGCATCCGGCTCTTGTTCATCCGCTTGCCAGGCTGAGCCCGCATCTCGAACTTCACGGTGTACGTCGCGCCGGTCAGCGCCTTGTCGCGACGCTCGGTGCGGAACACCTTCGCGTCGACGAAGAACGAGATCCGGTGCTTGGTGACCTCGATGGCGAACGTGTGCCACTGGTCGTTCTGCAGGCTCATGCCCTTGAACGCCCGGTAGGAGTTGTCCGGAAGCGAGTGCAGATAGAACTTCGCGCGGTGCGTGCCCAGCGTGTAGTTCTCGATGCCGATGTCCTTGTGCCCGCAGTACTGCGGCCGCTTGCCAGCGGGGACCAGCTCGGTGACCACCTTGTAGTCGGTGTGCTTGGTCTCGTAGCGACGCGACCGCAGCCGGATCTCCCATCGGCCGGTCTGGTGTCCGCCGAGGCCGAGCACCGCAGTGGTGTTCCCGTGCTGCCCGGTGTTCAGGGTCAGCATGCCGTGCTGGTTGCGCACGTTGCCGTGGCCGCTCACCTTCCAGAAACCGTCACGGGAGCCGTGGAACTCGAAGCGGGTCACATTGCCGCCGTGGTACCAGCCGAAGGTGTTGCCGGCGTGGATCGGACCCGGCTCCTCCCTGGCGTCGGCGGGTGTCGCGGCCGGGAGTAGCGTCAGCGCGAGGATGCCGGCGGCTGCAGCGGTGAATGTCCTGATGGTCGTCTTGGGGGCGAACATGGGCATCGACCCTACGTAAGGCTTGAGGAATCACCGAATCGTGGTCTGGGCCGGGGACTAAATGTCGCGTTGCGTCGGTGACCGACCTCTCTGGGCCCACGATCCGCAGGCTGAAAAGCGCGGCTGCATGTAAAGGGGTGGGCGATACTGGGTTCGAACCAGTGACCTCTTCGGTGCAAACGGTAGAGCCGCGCTACCGCCAGGTAGCGCGGACGTGCCAGATCAAGTGGGCGATACTGGGTTCGAACCAGTGACCTCTTCGGTGTGAACGAAGCGCGCTACCACTGCGCCAATCGCCCTGGAGATGTGCTCGTGCGGCGGAAACAGTATCCCATCGCGATTCCGCAACCGAATCCGGGGCCGCCCATCCTGAATGAGCCCAAATGTCCGTTTCTGTCCCTGTGGTCGAGCGTGCCACGACTAAAAGGACTATGTCCGAAAACGAACGGGCAGTTGTTCGGACTTCCTCTCGCTTATTCGTTTTCGCAGGTGGAGGGTTTCCTCATTGGGAGAAACAAACTCACAGGTTCGACGAGCGTCATGAGCAGGTTGGGAGACCGTCTCATAGTCGAGCCGATGGGAGACAAGGGATACGAGCCATGGACCACCACACCATGAACACCGCCAAGACCGGAGTGACGCAAAGCCTCACACTCGAGCTGATCGACGCCTCGGGTACGGCCACTCCGATGCAGGCAGACCTGACCTACGACCCCAGCGACCCGTACGCCATCACGGCGATCTTCGTGACGGGCGCAGGCAACGTCCGCTGGACGTTCGGCCGCGACCTGCTGGTCGGCGGCCTCTACGAGCCCACCGGTGACGGCGACGTCCACGTGTGGCCGTGCCTCGACGCCGACGGTCACGCCGTCGTCATCATCGAGCTGTGCTCGCCCGACGGCGAGGCGCTCGTGCAGGCCCGGACCGGCGACCTGACCACCTTCGTGGAGCGCATCACCGCGGTTGTCGCGCCCGGCAACGAGTCCAGCTTCATGGACATCGACGCGACGATCGCCGCGATCTTCGCCGCCGAAGCCGCCTGAGCCTCAGGCTCGGTATCCCGGACTACTCTGGCCGGTGTGGGACCTGCTCCCGCACCGGCCGAGTCGTTTCGGCCCCCCGTTCGAGCCGATGGAGAAGACGTGCTGTTCAGCCACGACATCGAGCACTCGCTCGCGAGTCTCGTCGACCTGGTGAACACTGCGCCCTCGGCGGGCAACGGTGAGCTCCTGCCCGATCTGCGCGCCCTGCGCGACTGGGTGCGTGTCCAGGACGTCTCCGGGCTCGGCGTACTGACCGAGGAGGATCTGTTCGCGGTCCGGGCGCTCCGCGACCGGATCCGGCCCGTCTTCGCGTCCGTGGACGACGAGTCGGCGGCACGCATCATCAACAGCCTGATCTCGCAGGCGCCGGTGACTCCCCGGCTCACCGACCATGACGGCTACGACTTCCACGTGCACTACTTCTCCGAGGGCGCGTCCCTGGTTGACCACCTGGCCATCGACGGCGGCATGGCGCTCGCGCAAGTCCTCTCGGCCGGCGAGCGCGAGCGGCTTCGCCTCTGTGAGGCGCCCAACTGCAGCCAGGCCCTGGTCGACCTCTCCCGCAACCGCAGCAAGCGCTACTGCGATGCCCGGACGTGCGGCAACCGACTCCACGTCGCGGCCTACCGCTCGCGCCAGAAGGCTGCCGGAGCCTGACTGCGCGGTTTCCCAAGGTGCCTTGGGAAACCGACACCTGCCACAGGTTGCAACATGTGGGAAGCGCCAGAATCCTGTGGTCGGTCAGGGGTCGAGGTCTTCTCGCTCCTTGGCGGCCCAGACCTTCATCGCTTCCTGCGTCACCGGCCCCGGTGCCTCGAGCTCACGGGCGTCACACTGAGCCACCGCCTGTACGTCGCGCGTGGTGCTGGCCAGGAACACCTCGGCGGCATCCTCCAGCACCGCGATGGGCTCGTCGATCTCACGCACGTCGAGCCACTCGACCAGGAGTGCACGGGTGATCCCGCCCAGGCACCCGCTCGACAACGTCGGTGTGCGCAGCTCTCCCTCGACGACGTAGAAGACGTTCGATCCGGTGCCCTCGCACAGGTGGCCGGCGAGGTTGGCGAAGATCGCCTCACCCGCGCCACGCGTCTTGGCATAGGCGAGCGCCACCACGTTCTCGGCGTACGACGTGGTCTTGAGGCCGGCGAGCGCACCCCGCTCGTTGCGCGGCCATGGGACCGTGACGACACTCGCGGTCGGCGGCCACGGATCCATCGGACCAGCCACCACGACCAGGGTCGGGCCGGCGTCGCCGCGTCCTGACCCCAGTGGCGCGACGCCCGCGGTGTAGGTGATCCGGATGCGGCCCAGCGGCAGCCCCGGGCCCTCGAGCACCTCGTCGACCGCTCGCCGCACCAAAGCCTCGTCGAGCGCCGGCAGGCCGAGACCTTCAGCCGAATGCGCGAGACGCGTGAGGTGTCGGGTCAGCGCGAACGGCTGGCCGTCGAGGACCTTCACCGCCTCGAAGACGCCGTCACCGACGGTGAAGCCGTGGTCCACGATGCTGATCGCAGGCACGCCAGGATCGTCCAGCAGCTGCCCGTCGACCCACGCTCGCATGGCACAGACCCTAGGCGTGCAAGAGCGCGTGACGCGCCGGGGGGCGGAATTTGTCATTCGACGGGGGTCGGCTAAAGTTTGCTCTCGCACGTTCGGTCCGGCCGCACGCCGGACCGTCTGTTTGCAGGCGGACGTAGCTCAGTTGGTAGAGCGCAACCTTGCCAAGGTTGAGGTCGCGAGTTCGAGCCTCGTCGTCCGCTCGGAGAAGGGTCCTGATCCGTCGGAGCCCCTCCTTTGGTGGAGTGGCCGAGAGGCGAGGCAACGGACTGCAAATCCGTCTACACGGGTTCAAATCCCGTCTCCACCTCGGGCGATTGGCGCAGTGGTAGCGCGCTTCCTTGACACGGAAGAGGTCACTGGTTCAAACCCAGTATCGCCCACCAGATACATGCGGCCCTTGATCTGCAGAGAGCAGATCAAGGGCCGTTTTCATTGCGGTGCGTGTCGGATACGTCTCGAACGGCTGCCCCTACCGGAAGCAACGCGGTGGTTGAAACATCTGGCCGCTGGGCGCGCAAGTGGACATGTCTTCGGGCGGGACCCGTATGCCGGTGGGAGTGGAACCGCCCTCGTCCCAGGCCTTCTCGGAGGTGGGCGAGGGCGGTTCTCTCTGTCTACACGGCGGGTTTCAGGGCCGCGCGACCTACCGAGCCGCAGAGATGTGGACTCGGCAAGCCTTGGCGGGTGCGCCTCCATGGCGGCGGCGTTCCGAGAAACCCCGCCCAACGGCTCAGTACCCGACAGGGTGCGGCTTAGACGTGGCAGCCCTGCCCAATGCGGCGGACGACAGCTTGGACGGTCGCCGAGCGTCGTTCCCTCGCCTATAGGTACGAGTCGGGAATGGGTCCCAGCACGTCCATGTGGCTCTTCTGGGCGATCGCGTCGAGCAGTTCCGATGTCGCATGGCCGGCAGCTCCGCGGCGGCCAGATGCACGAAGAACGCTTCCGCCGCGTCGCGGTGTCGATGCAACGGGGGTCCGAATCCAGGCGGCTCGGACTGCGTGATCAGCAGGGTGAAGTCTTCAGCGGTCGCGTCACCCGCAGCCAGCACCTGAACCTGGAAATTTCCCAAGTCGAGCAGGCGACCGTGATCCGGCAGCACGATAAAGGGCGCGCTCATGGTGACATCGTGGTCAGAGTGCTGGGGCAGGATCAATGACGCAGGCGATGTGCAGATTGCCCGCCCCTTGGGCGGCGGCCTGCCAGGACGCAAGCCGGGAAGCGGTTCTCGTTGCAAGCCGTCGTGCGTGGTAAGACCTGACCGTGGATGTCGAGAACGTGGTCGTGCCGGTCGGCTGGATCGCCGCCGGACTGGCTCTGGCGTTCAGCGACAGCCCTCTCGACAAGCGCATCCGCGGGACTCGACCGAAGCTCGTGGGTCCGATCCGCATCTGGTGGATCTTCGCGTGGGCTCCGTTCATGGGTGCCGTGACCGACTTCGTCGCCGAGTGGGGTGACGTCTCGCGACTTCACACGCAGGCCAACGCGGTGCTGATCGCGCTGTTCGGGGCCTTGGGCATCTACGCGTTTCGACGAAGGTTCGGGATCCGGTAACTCTGCGAGCGCCTGCGTCGACGCAATGGTGGCCTAGGCCGTGCGTGAAAACGGTGGTTCGAAGACGTTACTTGGGGTAAATACGAGACCAAGCCGTTCCGTCGAACATGACCCCCCAAGATTGCGCGGCGGAACGGCCCTAGTCTCTTGGCCGCTGCCAGCGCCCATTGGGAGCATCGGAGATCCGCCTCGGCGGTCCGAGCGTGCACAGCGCGCGATGCAGCTGGATCTCCATGTGCAGCCCACGAGGAACCGGCCACGGCATGGCCTCGATTGCATCGGCATAGTCGATGAGCGCCTCGAGAGTGTGTAGCCGAGCCGCGTGCAGCGCCTCGCTCGTGACTCCGCCGCGTCCGCGTTGCGCTTGCTCGCTTCTGCGCGCGGCAACGACGTCAGCCAGCAGCTGCGACAGCAGGAACTGGGCTGCGCCGGACGCACCGTCTCGAGGCGCAGAGGCTGCTAGTGAAATTGGAGTACGCCGCGCATCAAACGCGCCTCTCCGCCGCATAAGCGAAAGACCGGGTTGGGCGATCGGAACGGCTATCTCGACAGTACACGGGTCGCTGGTCACCCGCCCCTCTCCTGTCGAGACGAATCGCTGCCTCGATTCAGAGCCCTTGCCAGTCCGGCTTGTTGGCCCACACCTCGCGGTAGTAGTCGATGCGTTCGAGCGACGACGCCGCCGCTTCGTCGAGCAGCACCGTCGCATGCGCGTGCAGCTGCAGTACCGACGCCGGACACGACGCGGACACTGAGCCTTCAACGGCGGCAGCCACTGCGGACGCCTTCGAAGAACCGGTGGCGAGGAGGACGAGGTGGCGGGCGCGCATGATCGTGCCGAGCCCCTGGGTCAGCACGTGTCGGGGAACCTCGTCCACCGAAGCGAAGAAGCGGGCGTTGTCGGCTCTGGTCCGAGCCGTCAGTGTCTTGAGCCTGGTTGACGAGGACAGCGACGATCCGGGTTCGTTGAAGGCGAGGTGGCCGTCGCTTCCGATGCCGAGTATCTGGAGGTCGACCCAGCCGGCCTCGGCGATCGACTCCTCGTACCGTTCGCCCGCGGTCGCGAGGTCCGAGTGCACATCCGGCGCGTGTACGTCGGAGACACCCAAGGCATCGGTGAGCTCGCGGGCGATCGTGGCACGGTACGACTGCGGATGGCCCGGCGGCAGACCGACGTACTCGTCGAGCAGGAACCACGTGACATCGGCGTACGACGGCCCGGTGCCCGAGCGGTGACGCGAGATGAGCTCCTCGTAGGCCGGCAACGGACTCGATCCGGTCGCAAGCCCGACGACACATGACGGCGACTTCCTGACCAGCGACTCGATCGCATCGGCCAGCAGCACGCCGGGTGAGTCGACGACCACGACCTCCATCAGGCTGACACCGCCTCGTACACGACCTCGCCCTCCACCACCGTGCGCACGACCTCGAACGAGTCTGAGAGCTCGACCCGGTCGGTGTCCCTGGACACGCCGAGCAAGAAGCAGGGAACGGCGTGCGCGGCGGCGACGGCATCGGAAAGAGAGCAGCCGGTGACTGCGACGAGTCGTTCCAGGCAGTCGAGCAACGACGAGGAGCTGCCGGCCAACGTGCCGTCAGCCAGGCGAACCGCCGAGTCGACGACGTCGACGACCTGGTCGCCCAGAACAGCCTGCCCGCTGAGCCCGAGCGCCGAGGTAGCGTCGCTGACCAACAGGAACCGCATCGGGCCGAGGAGTCGCCACGCGAGGCGCACCACGCTGTCGTCGAGGTGCTGGCCGTCGACGATGACGCCGGCAACGACGGCACTGTCCAGCGCTTCTCCCACCGGACCGGGCGCGCGGTGGTGCAGTGGCGGCATCGCGTTGAACAGGTGTGTCATGCAGCGCGCGCCCGCAGCGACCGCAGGCGCGATCGAGCTGGCCGAAGTGTGCCCGAGGGACACGACGACACCGCGCGAGCTCAGGGCCGTGATGACCTCGAGTGCTCCGGGGAGCTCCGGTGCGATCGTGACCATCGCAACGCCCGCGTCCCTCGACCACCCCTCGACCAGTGAGAGCGACGGCTCAGCGATCCACTGTTGCGGGTGGGCGCCCTTGCGCGACGCGGCGATCATGGGACCTTCGAAGTGCAGTCCCAACGGTGTCGCGCCCGCCGGTACGTCGGCCGGCCGGCCGGCAGCCAGTGCTTGCAGAGCCCGCTCCCTCACCGAAGCCGGCGAAGTGATCACGGTCGGCAGGAAGGCCGTCACGCCGTACGCCGGGAGCACAGCGGCGACCTCCCACAGCCGCTCGGGCTCCGCGGTGATGTCGATGCCGTGCACGCCGTTGACCTGCAGATCGACCAGCCCGGGGACGGTCACGGTCACACTGGCCTCCCGAGAAGGGCGGCTCCCACTGCAGCGACGGGGTCACCCGCCGGGACGATGCGCAGCCGCGTGGACAGCCGCAGCGAGGACAGGAACGGTGAGCCCTTCGCCTGCTCGTCCAGGGCACCGGCAACCGCGGTGAGCAGCGGTTCGCCGACACCCGCGACTCCCCCGCCCAGGACCACGGCCTCGACGTCGACGGTCAGGCAGAGCAGCCGGACTGCCGACGCGACAGCGGACGCGAAGCGGTCCCTGACCTCAACCGCCTTCGCAACACCGGCCGCCGCGTCGCGAAAGACCACGTCGGCTGCGGGCTCGTCGACCACGCCGTACGCCGCGGCAAGCGCGGACCCAGACGCCACGGTCTCCAGGCAGCCGCGTTGGCCGCACGAGCACGGTGCCCCTGCAGGGTCGACCGGCACGTGACCGATCTCCCCCGCCGCCCAGTGCACGCCACGGCGCAGCCGGCCGTCGAGCACCAGACCGGCAGCCAGACCTGTGCCGATGCTGAGGTAGGCGAGGTCCGCAGGTACGCCGGGCGGCAGCAGCCGGGTCGCTCCGAGCGCCGCGGTGTTCACGTCGTTCTCGACGAGCACGGGATGGCCGAGGCGGGACTCGAGCTCGGCGCGCAGCGGCAACCAGTCACCGTCGAGGTCAAGGTTCACTGCGTGCTTCACCGCACCCTGCTCGACGTCGACAAGACCAGGAATGCCCACCCCGACCGGCCATAGCTGGCCGGACGGCCGCAGCGAAGACACGACTTCGTCCGCAGTGTTGAGCACTCCCTCGGGGCCAGGCCGTGTCACGACCAAGGTCTGGTCGAGCACGGTGCCGTCGGCGTCGAGAAGCACTCCCAGCGTCTTCGTCGCTCCGATGTCGAGCCCGATGCCGAACGCCGTCACAGCGGGCACCCCCTCGACCGGAGCAGCTCGGCCACGGCCTCACTCGACGGCACCGACGATCCGAAGGTGCAGATCCGTGGCACCTCGACCTCGAGCGGCGCCGGCCAGCCGTACTCGACCACAACCACATGTGGCCGGAGCTTCCCGACCAGTGCTTCGGCTTCGGGATGCCGATGCAGGTCGCGCACCTGCAGCACGACGGTCCGCCCGTCGGCCACGACCGATCCTGAGTCGACGCCAGGCATTCCCCACGGGCCCGGACCGGCTGCGATCGAGGGTGAGGTCTCGAAACGTGCGAGCACGGCATCGTCGAGATCGGGCAGCACGCCTTCGACGCGCAGCGGCGCACGGAAGCTCGACGCACCCGCCAGCTCCGGCGTACGCCGAGGAAGTGCGGCGATACGGGACGCGGCCGACTCCAACCGCGACTCCGCCAGCGAGCCCTCCTTCACCGCCGTCACGATCGCCGACTGCACCGCCCGGACGAGCTCGACGTCGTTGCTCGCGCCCAGACACAACAGGTCACAGCCCGCGTCGAGGGCGGCCACGGCTGCCGCAGGTAGCCCGATGTCAGCCGAGGCACCGGCCATGTCCAGCGCGTCGCTGACGACCACGCCCCGGAAACCGAGCTCCGATCGCAGCAGCCCGAGCACCACCGGGCTCAGGGTCGCCGGTCGGTCGTCGAGCGACGACACCACGATGTGCGAGGTCATGATCGCGTCCGCACCAGCCGACACCGCCGCGGCGAACGGCACCAGCTCACGTGAGCGCAGCTGCTCAGGAGATGCAGAAACCCGGGGCAAGGCGAGGTGGCTGTCCTCGTGGGTGTCGCCATGCCCCGGGAAGTGCTTGGCACAGGCGGACACCCCTGCAGCCTGCAGGCCCTCGACGTACGCCGTGACGTGCCGCGCTGCGACAGACGGGTCTGACCCGAAGCTCCGAACTCCGATGATCGGGTTGAACGGGTCGCTGTTGACGTCCGCGACCGGTGCAAGGTTGAGGTTGATGCCGAGGCCGTTCAGCGAATGGCCGATCGAGACACCCACGTCTCGCGTGAGCTCGAGGTCGTCGACGAAGCCCAACATCGCGTGTCCCAACACGGGACTGCCAGTCGTGGCGTGCAGCCGGGTGACGTCACCGCCCTCCTCGTCAACGGCGATCACGGCTGCTGGGGCAATCTCGCGGATGGACGGGACCAAGGAGGTGCACGGCATGTTCGCGGCGAAGAGGCAGAGTCCGCCGAGCCCCTCCTCGAACAACGCGGCCCATGACCGCGACAGGGTCGTGCCCGGCGTTCCCGGGAGGAGCACCGACAGGGCAAGTCGTTCGAGGTTCATCCCTTCACACCACCCGCGACGAGTCCTGCCGTCATCCGGCCCTGCACGACCAGGAAGAAGATGATCACCGGGATCGCGATCAGGGTCGAGCCGGCCATCACGGCTCCCCAGTCCGTGCCGCGGTTGACGTCGGTGAAGGTGCTCAGCCACACGGGCAGCGTCTTCTTGTCGTCACGCGTCATCACCACGAGCGCGAGGGTGAACTCGTTCCATGCCTGAATGAAGCCGTAGACGCCAGTCGCGACGAGGCCCGGCGCGAGCAGGGGGAACGTGATGCGGAAGAACGCTCCGACGGGGGTGCATCCGTCCACCATCGCGGCCTCCTCGAGCTCGAACGGTACGCCGGCGACGAACCCGCGCAGAGTCCATATCGTGAAGGGCAGCACCGACGCGACGTACACCAGCGTGAGGCCGGTCACCGTGTTGAGCAGGTGTGCCCCCTCGAGCATCTTGTACTGGGAGATGAACAAGCCCTCGACGGGGATCATCTGGATGCCCAGCAACGTCACGATGAACGCCTTGCGGCCGCGGAACCGGAACCGGCTCACCGCCACTGCCGCGAGGAACGCGAACAGCAACGACACCGCAACGGTTGCGAGCGTGACCATCAGGCTCATTCGCAGCGCATCGAGGAACTCCCCTCCCTCGAACAGCCTGCGGTAGTTGTCGAACGTCCCGCCGAACGGATGCCACGTGGGGTTCGGCGACCGGATCTCACGGCGAGTCTGGAACGACGTCGACACCATCCAGTAGACGGGAAAGACACAGAGCAGAAAGATCACGAGACCCGAGGCGTCCGCCGCGACCCGGCTCAGTCGACGGTGCCGCCGCGCAGTCACAGCGCCTCCTGCCGGAGCATGCTGCGCACATAGCCCGCCGTGAGAACAACGGTCAGGGCGAGCATGAAGATCGCCACGGCGGCAGCGAGGCCGAAGCTGCCCTCGCCGATCCCAAGACGGTAGATGTAGGTCCCGAGCAGGTTCGTGTCTCGAGTCACCCCGCCTGCCTTCTGCAGCACGTAGATCTGGGTGAAGACGCGCAGGTCCCAGATGACCTGCAGCAGTCCGACGATGAGCAGGACCGGCTTCACCTGGGGGACGACGATGAAGCGGAAGCGCTCCCATGCCGATGCGCCGTCCACCTCAGCGGCTTCGACGAGCTCGGCCGGGACCTGAGTGAGACCGGCGTACACCGTGAACGCGACGAACGGCACGCTCATCCAGACAACGACGACCGTCGCGACCAGGAAGAACGACCACGGTTCGAGCAGCCACGAGTGCCCCTGGAAGTCGAGGCCCAGCTGGCCCAGCACGTGGTTGATGACCCCGTACTGCGAGTCGAAGAGCCACTCCCAGATGGTGAGTGCGGCCAGCACCGGCATCGCCCACGCGAGCAGCAGACCGGACTGCACGAGGAGGCGCACGGGCTTCGACATCTTGTCCAGCAGCAGTGCGACCCCGACGCCGATCAGCATCGTGATCGCGGCGTTGGCGAAGCAGAACACGATCGAGCGGAGCAGGACCGTCCAGAGGTAGGAGTCGGTCACCAGTCGCTGGTAGTTGTCGAACCCGACCCACTCGGCCGGGCGCCCGAACTGCTGCGCGAGACCGAACTTCTCGAAGGAGAGGATGACCTGACGGACCAGGGGGTAGCCGAGCGCGACTCCGAGCGCGATCAGCGACGGTGCCAGCAGCCCGTACGGCGTGGACTTGGTGCGGCTCGCGGCCACGGCGGTCCTCCTCTCCGTGTTCGGTGATCGAGGCGCGAGCGAAGCGGACCTCGGAACCACGTTGGCAAAGCACGGCCGGGGCGGCGGGCTGCCGCCCCGGCGCACTGCTTACAGAATCTCCTACTTGCGAGCGGCGTCAGCCGTTGAGCTGGTCGTCGATCTTCGCGTCGGCGTCCTTGGCGAGCTGTGTGACATCACCACCGTTGGCGATGCCGACGAACAGGTCCTCCAGGATCCGCGAACCCTCGACGCTGGCCCATCCCGACGCAGCCGGCGTGAGCTTGGCGTTGCTCGCCGCCTCGATGGTGGCGTGGGCGAACTCGTCGTCACCCAGCTTCGGCGCCAGCGAGTTCTTCGCCGGGGTGAGCCCGTTCTCCGCGAGGATCGACTGGTAGTCGTCGCTCAGCATGAGCGCGACGGCCTTCTCGGCGAGCGCCTGGTTCGGCGACTTGGCCGAGATCGCGATGTTCGAGCCACCGAGCAGCACAGGAGCCGGTGAACCGTCCGAGCCGGGCATCGCGAACACTCCGATGTTCTTGACCATGTCAGGGCAGCCGGTGTCCTTGTTGTCGATCAGACCCATCACCCAGCCAGGTGCGGACAGCATGCCGACCTCGTTGTTGCAGAACGGCACCTGCGGGTCGGCCTCGTTGCCGTCCTTGGCCGCCCCGGACGCCTCGGTGAACAGCTTCTGCACGGTCTGCAGTCCGGCAACCGACTCCGGGCTCTCGAGCGTGGCCTTCCAGCCGTCACCGTCGGGGGTTGCAAGATCGCCGCCGGCGTCCCAGACGAACGTGACGGCGTTGCGCCAGTCCTGTCCAGGCAGCCAGAAGCCGGAGAAGTTCGCCGGCTTGGGGTTCGCCTTCTTCAGGTCGACCGCAGCCTGCACGAACTCCTGCATGTTCGTGGGGACGGAGATGTGCGCCTTGTCGAACAGGTCCTTGCGGTAGAAGACGTACTTGGAGCCGGCGTAGTACGGGACGGCGTACGTCTTCCCCTCGTACGAGCCCGCGTCCACGAAGCCCTGCAGCAGGTCGCTGCCGCCGAGCGAGTCGAGGTCACCGGTCAGGTCGCTGAACGCTCCCGCGCTGGTGAACGTCGCGGCCTGGGTGTTGCCCACCTCGACCACGTCTGGTGTCTCTGAGTCACTCGACAAGGCAGTCGTGAGCTTCTCGACCAGGCCCTCCCACTGCTGTTCCTCGATGGTCAGCGTCGAGCCCGGGTTCTGGTCTTCGAAGGTCTTCTTGAGCCAGTCGCGCGCCGCTTGCGGCGTATCGGGACCGTTGAGCCAGACCCTGATGTCGGCGGTCTTGGGACCGCTGTTGTTGTCACCCTCGGCCTTGTCGTCGTTCCCACACCCTGCGAGGGCGAGGGCAGCCATCACGGAGATGGCCAGCAGCTTGTTCCTCAACTGACTGTTCCTCTCTTGCACTAGGACACGCCCAGTTCCCCGGCCAGGACAAGAACCGCAGCACCTGCGAGCACCACGTCCTCTCCGAGGACCGACGTCCGGACCACCAACTCGTCGCCGATCACGGGCATGGTGTTGCGCCGGATCGTCTCTGCTGCCGCGTCCCGGAGGGGGCCGCCGAGCAGATCGTTCGGGCCGCTGAGCACGAGCTCGTGCAGGTTCAGCGTCCCCACGACCGGTGCCAGGGCGGCACCGAGTCGCTGTCCAGTTCGCCGCAGCACCTTGGCTGGGGCATCGACACCCTCCAGTCGCCGACGCAGATGCGGCACGGCGAGCAGGGTCTCCAGGCAGCCCACGCGACCGCACGCGCACTGCTCACCGCGCGGCTCGACCACGACGTGGCCGATCTCGCCCGCCGCAGAGCGGTGACCGTGCAGCAGCTGTCCTTCGAGGATGAGTCCGGCACCGACACCCTTCCCGACGCGCAGGACCATCAGGCCGCCGCCAGTCGCGCCGCCGAACGTGTGCTCGCCGAGCGCCGCGATGTTCGCGTCGTTGGCAACGAAGACAGGGAGCCCAAGTCGTTCGCGAAGGCTGGCGGCCAGTGGCACACCGTGCCAGCCCAGGTTGGGCGCGTCGATGACGGTGCCGTTCGCGTCCACGACACCGGGGCTTCCAACGCCGATGCCCAGGACCGGGCTGGTCGCGGTGGCGACAAGACTGCGGGCGAGGTCGTGGACCGCCTCGACAGCCGCCTCCCCCTTGCGACCCTTGAGCGGGACCTCCTGGCGGGTCCGGGGCTCACCGGCCAGGTTCACGACCGCACCGTGGATGCTGTCCTCGCGGGAGAGGTCGAGGCACACGATGTGCGCCGACTCGTGCACGAAGCCGACCAGCATGGGGGGCTTGCCGACCCGCGTCTCTGCAGGTGCACCGAGCTCCTCGACGAGACCCTCCGCAACCATCTCGCCGATGAGGTCGGACACCGTCACCCTGGTGAGCGCCGTGACGCGAGCAAGGTCTGCGCGGCTGGCCGGACCTTGCCGGAACAGCTGCTGGAGCAGGAGTGCCCGGTGGTGCCTCTTGGCGTCCTCCTGAAGCAGCTTTCCGCTCGGCCGCAGTGGCTTGCCCACCGGTGTGCTCGTCGTCACGTTTGTTAGTTCACCGCACTAACTTATTCCTGTCAAGGGATTGGCGAGAATGTCGGCATGACATTGCCCTGGCCACTGCCCGATCGCCTCGACCTTCGCGATGCGCTGGTCACGGCGTACTCGACGGGGCGCCGCTACCACGACCTCCGCCACCTGACCGAGGTCCTGGACCGCATCGACCAGCTCGGCGGGACGGGCATCACCGAGGTCGTCCTGGCCGCCTGGTACCACGATGCGGTGTACGACGACGCCGGGGACAACGAGGAGCGGTCTGCACGTCAGGCAGAGGAGCAGCTGGGCACCACCCACGTGGATGTGGCAGAGGTGGCCCGCCTGGTCAGGCTGACCGAGCACCACCGTCCGGTGCCCGGAGACCACAACGGCGAGGTGCTGTGCGACGCGGACCTCGCGATCCTCGCAGCCGGCGCCGACCGCTACGCGGAGTACGTCGCCGACGTACGCCGGGAGTACGCCGCGGTCCCCTCCCCCGACTTCAACCGCGGCCGGCTCGCTGTCCTCGAGCAGCTCGCAGCGAAGGAGCACCTGTTCTCGACTGAGCTGGCCCGGCGCGAGTGGGAGGCGGCCGCACGCGCCAACCTCAGCCGGGAGATCGAGGAGCTAAGGGCGGCGACGAGTCTCTGACTTGCGTCGGCGCAGTCCCGACTCGACGAGTCTGCGGACCAGCTCCTTGCTGGAGACGGGCAGCGCTCCTGCCGCGACCGCTGCGTCGTAGTACTCCCCCGGGACGTCGTAGTGGTCGCGCTCGAACCCCCGTGGGGGTATTCCCAGCTCCGCCGCGAACGCGTGCAGCTCGTCGTACGACTCATCCGACGCCAGATGGGACCAGTGCCGGCCGTGCGCCGGCACCAGGGGCGGGTCGATCAGGATCGTCATGCAAGAGAGCCGATCAGTCGGTCTCGTCGCTGGCGGTCTCGCCGTGGGTGCCCGGACGCGGCGCCCAGGGAGACTCCTCCGAAGGACGTACGACGACGAGCCGGTCGCCGCGCGTCAGCTGGGTGACGACCGGGTCGTAGTACCGATAGACCTTGCCGTCGCGCAACACCGCGATCACCTGGTCCGGCAGCTGTTGGGGCTGCTTGCCCACCTCAGGCACGAGCAGCTCACGCTCTGCGACCTCGAGGCCCTCGCCGTAGGAGAGCAGGTCCTCCATCACGTAGCCGAGTGCCGGGCTCATCGACGAGAGTCCGAGCAGTCGCCCGACAGCGGACGACGAGGTGATGACCGAGTCCGCACCGGACTGGCGGACCAGCTGGACGTTGTCCTCCTCGCGCACCGCCGCGACGATGTAGGCCTTCGAGTTGAGTGCGCGGACGTTCAGTGTCGAGAGCACGGTCGAGTCGTCGCGGTCGGTGGTGATGATCACTTGACTCGCCCGAGAGACGCCCGCGCGACGCAGTACGTCGCGGCGTGTCGCGTCACCGGTCACCGCGGTCAGGCCGTCGGCGTTGGCCTCGTCCTGGGACTCGTTGCTGGGGTCGACCACAACGATGTTCTCGCGAGGAGTGCCGTTGTTGAGCAACAGCTCGACGGCTGCGCGACCCTTGGTGCCGTATCCGACGACGACCACGTGCTCGTCCATGGTTCTCCTCCACCGGGTGACCCGGAAGTTGTAGCGGCCCTGGGTCGCCAGCACCTCGAGCGTCGTACCGATCAACAGCACGAGGAACGCGATGCGCAGGGGCGTCACCACGATGACGTTGACCAGCCGTGCTGCCTGCGTTGCCGGGGCGATGTCGCCGTAGCCGGTCGTGCTCAGCGTGACCGTCGTGTAGTAAAGGGAGTCGACGAACCCGACCTTGCCGGTCGGGTCGTTGTTGTCGTGGTAGCCGTCACGGTCGAGATAGACGATCAACACGCACAGCGCCAGTGTCCCGAGCGCCATCAGCACTCGTCGAGTCAGGACGTACCACGGGGACCGGACCACCGTGGGGAAGCGAACAGCCCCGACTCGGGTCGATGCGTTGTCGTCGGGCACGTGAGCAGGCTACTTCTCGACGACCGAGCCGTAGATATAGGTGGCGGAGTTGTCTCCGCTGCTCGAGACCACCGACACGAACCGGAACCTGTCACCCTCGTGCGGCACACGATCCCCTGAGGAGCGGCGCCACACCCCGCACAGCTGACCGTCCTCGGCACCGGGTTGGTCCGAGATAGCGTCCCCGGACAGGCAGAGCTCGCCGGAGGAGCTCTTGTAGCTCTTCACGTCCGCCGTCGTACGGCTCGCCGTGTCAGGCCCGGCGATCGCGCCCACCAGGTAGCCGGCGAGCAGGCACAGCGCGCCTCCCGCGACCGCCACAGGGGTGGGCAGGTTGACGTTTCCCATGCAGGCCTTCCGGTGGACGGTTGTGCTCCATCCAGCATTCCAGAGGGTCCAGGGGCCGGCAGCCCAGGCGCGCCCTAGGCAACCGCGCGCAGGCTGGGGGTGTCGATGACCGCTCCCCCGCTGGGCAGGAGGTGCAGCTGTCGCCGCGGTGCGCGGCGGGCGGCCAGCTCACCGACCAGCGCACGCAGCAGCGTCGCCTTCCCCTGCTCCGGCGCGCCGATCAGCGCGAGAGTACGTCGGTCCTCGACCAGCTCGCGCAGCGCATCGATGCCCACGCCGGTGACCGCACTGGTCACCAACGGCGCGCACCCGACGAAGCGAGTGGGCACTTCGGCGACGCGATCGCAGCGCGTCATGACCAGGACCGGCATCGCCCCGCTCGACTCGGCCATCGCCAGGATGGGCAGCAGCCGATCCGGGCACGGAGCATCGTCAGCAGACACGACGATCGCGACCAGGTCGACGTTCGCGGCGAGGACGTGTCCGCCGATTGATCCCACGAGGGACGTTCGCCGCGGCACCACCTTTTCGACCGTCACGCGACGATCAGGCCAGTCGCGCAGCACCGCCCAGTCCCCTGGGCAGGGAGTCAGGGCACTGTTCGTGGCGATCCAGCCGAGCAAGCGACCGCCGTACGACGCCCGCACCTCGCCCTGCTCGGTGAGGACCGTGGCCAGGCCGCGCTCGACGTGCATGACACGGCCGATCCGGGAGTCGGCGCTCGCCGCAAACCCGGCCAGCTCGCGGTCGTACCCGATGGCCTCCAGCACACCCGGAATCTATGTCTCGTCCGAGGTGGTCGGCACCCGATTATTCGAGAGCTCGTCATTGTCGAGGTCAGGCTCAGCCTCCGCGTCAGGCTCGTCGTCGTCACGCCGCAGCCGCTCGCGGACCCCCTCGAACTTGAGGTGACGCATCAGGTCGCTCCGCGCCTCGGCGGTCTCTATCTCCGGCCAGATGCTGTCGAACGACGCGTTCAGCGCCGCCCCGATGAGCACCGCGATGGATACCAGGTAGAGCCAGAGCATGACTGCGATGGGGGCTGCCAGCGGGCCGTAGATCGACGTCGACTCGGCCGAGGTGATGAGCAGGAACCAGCGCAGCACATAGGAGCCCAGCACCCAGACGAACATGGTGAGGATCGCTCCGGGCAGGTTGTAGCGCCAGGACGTACGCACCGGGACCGACACGTGGTAGAGCGTGGCCAAGAAGCAGACACCGAGGAGCAGCACGATCGGCCAGTACAGCGAGACCAGCCAGTCGAAGTTCTCGGTGAGCGCCTCGTCTACGAGCCGCGGCCCCGCGATGATGAGCGGGATCGTCACGATCCCCGTCAACAGTCCCAGCACATAGAGCGAGAACGAAAGCATCCGGCTGCGCACTACGCCGCGCTGACCGTTGAGGCCGTACATGATCGTGATGGTGTCGACGATGACGTGCAGCGCTCGCGAGCCGGACCACAGAGCGAGGACGAACCCGATCGAGATCACGTCGAAGCGGGGACCCTGGAGTACGTCGTCCATCGTCGGCCTGATGATCTTGTCGACCGTCTCCTCGGTGAACGCGCGAAGAGACAGGTCGATGATGTTGGCCTTGAAGTCGTTGACCTGCGTGGTGCTGAACCGGTTGAAGACGTAGCCGATCGAGCCGGCGAGACCGAAGATCAGCGGGGGCAGCGACAGCAGTGCGAAAAACGCTGCCTCAGCCGCGAGTCCAGTGACACGGTTGCGGAAGCAGATGCCCACCGTGGACACGATCAGTCGCCACACTGCGTCCTTGGTGATCGCGAGGACGGAACGGTGAACGGGCTGGTCGTCGTCCGCCTCGCCCGCCATGGACCCACGGTAACGACAGGTCTGCACCAAGCGCGGCCAACGCGCTGCCCTCACGACACGCGACGGCAGTCTCCAAGGTCCTACCGGCGAGTCGCCTCGCGGAGGTGCCAGGATCAGCCTGAACGGCCCTCTCGAAGGGCTCCCTGATAGATCTGGGGTACCAACTCATGCAGAAGTACGCCGTCGAGGCAATCGGCGCTTTCTTCCTGGTCATGGCTGCCGTGCTCGGAGGTGGGCTCGCGGCCGGCTTCATGCTCGCAGCGATGATCTTCGCCGGCGGCCACATCTCCGGCGGTCACTACAACCCGGCGGTGTCGATCGCCGCGTTCGTGCGCGGCCGTCTGGATCAGGCCGACCTGGTCCCCTACATCGGCGCGCAGCTCGCCGGTGGTGTCGTCGCGGGCCTGCTCACCGGGTGGATCCGCGACTTCAGCGAGGTCGGCCGCATCGCCACATTCGAAGGCGAAGTCATCCCTCAGGCGTTCCTCATCGAGCTCCTGATCACCTTCGCTCTGGCCTGGACGGTCCTCAACGTGGCGACATCGAGGGACCACCCGGACAACAGCTTCTACGGCCTCGCGATCGGTGCGGTCGTCGTCGGCGGGGGGCTCGCGTTCGGCGGTCTCACCGGCGGTGCGTTCAACCCGGCCGTCGGCCTAGGAGCCACCGTCGCGGGCGGGATCGAGTGGGCGAACATCTGGGTCTACCTGATCGCCTGCCCGATCGGTGGAGCGCTCGCGGGCATCGCCTTCAAAGCGTTGCAACCTGAGGACGCCTGACCCTGCACAACAGAAAGCCCCCGCCGCGGCGGGGGCTTTCTGTTGTCAGCTGACGTCGAGGCCTGGATACAGGGGGTGCTTGTCGAGCATCTCCGCCGAGCGCGCCTTGGTCTTCTCCGCGACACCCTCGCCGAGCGTGTACTGCGCCTGCGAGGCAGTCCCCTTCGACGTCGTTGCCGGCTTGGTGTTGTTCAGCACGTCGACGATGAGGTCCGCGACGGCGTCGAACTCGTCGTGCCCGAAGCCCCGCGTCGTCAAGGCGGGTGTCCCGACCCGCACGCCGGAGGTGTACCACGCTCCGTTGGGGTCGGACGGGATCGAGTTGCGGTTGGTGACGACGCCGGCGTCCAGGAGGGCGGACTCGGCCTGACGGCCGGTGAGGCCGAACGAGGAGACGTCGAGCAGCACGAGGTGGTTGTCGGTGCCGCCGGTGACCAGCCGTCCACCGCGCTTCAAGAAGCCCTCGGCCAGCGACTTGGCGTTGTCGGCGATCTTCTGCGCGTAGGTCTGGAACTCAGGCTGACGAGCCTCGGCAAGCGCGACTGCCTTGGCCGCCATGATGTGCGACAGCGGACCTCCGAGCACCATCGGGCAGCCGCGGTCGACCGAGGGGGCGTACTCCTCTGTGGCCAGCACCAGACCGCCGCGGGGGCCCCGAAGGGACTTGTGCGTGGTCGTCGTGGTGATGTGCGCGTGCGGCACCGGGTCCTCGTCACCCTGGAACACCTTGCCGGCGACCAGGCCCGCGAAGTGCGCCATGTCGACCATGAGGGTCGCTCCGACCTCGTCTGCGATCTCACGCATCTTGGCGAAGTTCACCCGACGGGGGTAGGCCGAGTAACCGGCGACCAGGATCAGTGGCTTGAACTCGCGCACCTGCGCGGCGACCTTGTCGTAGTCCAGCAGACCGGTCTCAGGGTCGGTGCCGTAGGAGCGTTGGTGGAACATCTTGCCGCTGATGTTGGGTCGGAAGCCGTGCGTGAGGTGCCCTCCGGCGTCCAGCGACATCCCGAGCATCCGCTGGTTGCCGAACTCGTGGCGCAACGACTCCCAGTCCTCTTCGGAGAGGTCGTTGACGGTCTTCGCGGCGTACTTCTGCAGGCCTGGCCCCTCGACGCGGTGCGCGAGGATCGCCCAGAAAGCGACGAGGTTGGCGTCGATGCCCGAGTGGGGCTGGGCGTAGGCGTACTCCGCGCCGAACAGCTCACGAGCGTGCTCAGCGGCAAGCGCTTCGACGGTGTCGACGTTCTGGCAGCCGGCATAGAACCGGTGGCCGATCGTGCCCTCGGCGTACTTGTCGCTGAGCCACGTCCCCATCGTCAGAAGCACTGCCGGCGAGGCGTAGTTCTCAGATGCGATCAGCTTCAGCGACGCGCGCTGGTCCGCCAGCTCCTGGCGGGTGGCGTCGGCGATACGCGGCTCGACGGAGGCGATGACCTCCAGGGCGGACTTGTAGGCAGCGGACGCGGTGGCGGCCAGGTCGTCGGTCATGGGAGCAGCCTAAGACCTGTGATTCGTATCTCAGAATATGGATTCACGTCTCACATCATAAGAACTCAGTTTGTGAGAACGCCGTCCGACCCTTGAGACTTGTCTCCATGATCTCTGCTGCAACGGCTATGCACCTCGTGGCTCGGCGCCACGTGGACTTCGGCCGTGCCAGCAGCATGATCTGTATGTCGGCCTGATCCGCCCCCAGCCCTTCCCGGCAGCCGGGCGCACGATCGTCGACGTACCTCTCGACAAAGTCGTCGAGGAGACCGTCCGCGCAGCGTGTGTCTCACCACTTCCCTAGGACCGCCTCCTCCATGACTTCCGCACCCCAGCAGGCCCAGGCCGGCGTTGTCGGTCGCTCCGGACGCCCCCGCCCCAAGCGCGGCGAGGGCCAATGGGCGCTGGGCTACATGGAGCCGCTGAACAAGAACGAGCAGTCCAAGAAGGACGACAACCCGCTCAACGTTCGCGCGCGGATCCTGCACATCTACTCCAAGCGCGGCTTCGACTCGATCGACCCGGCCGACCTGCGCGGCCGCTTCCGGTGGATGGGCCTCTACACGCAGCGTGCTCCCGGCTTCGACGGTGGCAAGACCGCCATGCTCGAGGAGGAGGAGCTCGACGACCGCTACTTCATGCTCCGCGTCCGCTCCGACGGCGCCCTGCTCGGTGCCCCGCAGCTGCGGGCGCTCGGCGGCATCTCCACCGACTTCGCTCGCGGCACAGCCGACATCACCGACCGGCAGAACATCCAGTACCACTGGATCGAGATCGAGAACGTCCCCGAGATCTGGGACCGCCTCGACGCCGTCGGCATGACCAGCCTGGAGGCGTGCGGCGACTCTCCGCGTCCGTTCCTGGGCTCACCGGTCGCGGGTGTCGCGGCTGACGAGATCATCGACGCCACCCCGGCGCTCGCGGAGATCAAGCGCCGCTACATCGGCAACCCGGAGTACTCCAACCTGCCGCGCAAGTTCAAGACCTCTGCCACCGGCCACCCGAGCCACGACACCGTTCCATCGTGCAACGACGTGTCGTTCGTCGGCACGGTGCACCCCGAGCACGGACCGGGCTTCGACCTGTGGGTCGGTGGCGGGCTCTCGACCAACCCCATGTTCGCCCAGAAGCTGGGCGTCTGGATCCCGCTCGACGAGGTCCCCGACGCGTGGGAGGGCGTGACCGCGGTCTTCAGGGACTACGGCTACCGTCGCCTCCGTTCGCGGGCTCGGCTCAAGTTCCTGGTCGCCGACTGGGGCGTGGAGAAGTTCCGCGAGGTGCTCGAGACCGAGTACCTCAAGAAGAAGCTCGTCGACTGCCCCTCCCCCGTCGCCACGCTCGCCGGAGGCGACCACATCGGAGTGCACGCCCAGAAGGACGGTGACTGCTACATCGGCGTCGCGCCGACCGTCGGCCGGATCAACGGCGAGACGCTGACCCGTCTCGGCGACCTGGTCGAGAAGTACGACGCAGCTGGCGCTCGTCTCACGGCCCACCAGAAGATCGTCGTGCTCGGCGTCGCACCGGATCGCGTCGAGGCGCTGGTCTCGGAGCTGGCCGCAATCGGTCTCGAGGCGCGCCCGTCGAACTGGCGCCGCAACACGATGGCGTGCACCGGTATCGAGTACTGCAAGCTGGCCATCGTCGAGACCAAGGCCCGCGCGGCCGACCTGGTCGCCGAGCTGGAAAGACGACTCCCCGACCTCGACACCCCGATCAGCGTCAACGTGAACGGCTGCCCGAACTCCTGTGCACGCATCCAGGTTGCCGACATCGGCCTCAAGGGCATGCTCGTCCTCGACGAGGCGGGCAACCAGGTCGAGGGCTACCAGGTTCACCTCGGCGGTGACGTGGGCCTGACACAGACCTTCGGACGCAAGCTTCGCGCGCACAAGATCACCAGCGCCGGCCTCGACGACTACATCGAACGCGTCGTGCGCAGCTACCTCGCTGAGCGCGATGAGGGTGAGTCGTTCGCCGCCTGGGTGGCTCGTGCTGACGAGGAGCCGCTCCGCGGTGAGAAACCGATGGAGGTCGTGAACGCATGAGCGAGCGCGCGATTCCCTTCCACTGCCCGTACTGCGCCGAGGAGGACCTCCGTCCCCACGGCGACAAGCACGGCGAGTGGGAGTGCCGCGCGTGCCTCCGAGCCTTCTCGCTCAAATACATCGGGATGCTCAGACCAACCGGGGCAACGGCGCCCCAAGAGGATGACCAGCCATGACAGCCGCCACCACGCGTGCCGCCGCGAAGAACCGCGGCACCCACACACTCGGGCGCAGCCAGGATGAGCTGCAGGACCTGGTGCGCCACGCGGGTGCAGAGCTCGAGCTCGCTCCGGCCGAGAACATCATCGAGTGGGCAGTTGCGACCTTCGGTGAGCGCTTCTGCGTCACATCCTCGATGGGCGACGCTGTTCTCGCGGACATCGCAGCGAAGGTCGCCCCCGGTATTGACGTCGTCTTCCTCGACACGGGCTACCACTTCATCGAGACGATCGGGACCCGCGACGCCGTCGAGGCCACGCTTCCGGTCAACCTCATCACCATCACGCCGAAGCAGACCGTCGCCGAGCAGGATGCGACGCACGGCAAGGATCTGTTCGCCCGCGACCCCGACAAGTGCTGCGCACTGCGCAAGGTGCAGCCACTCGAGGACGCGCTCGCTGACTACGACGCCTGGGCCACCGGACTGCGCCGCGCCGAGACCCACAACCGGGTCATCGCGCCGGTCATCGGCTGGGACGCCAAGAAGGGCAAGGTCAAGGTCTCGCCCCTTGCTCGCTGGAGCGACGAGGACGTCGAGCGCTACGTCGTCGAGAACGGCGTGCTGGTCAACCCCCTGCAGTACGACGGCTACCCGTCCATCGGCTGCTGGCCCTGCACCCGCCGCGTCGCTGAGGGAGAGGATGCGCGCAGCGGCCGCTGGGCCGGCACTGGCAAGACGGAGTGCGGCATCCACGCCTGACCGAAACACAACCGAACAGGAACACCCACAGATCCGACAACGGCGTCGGGCACATCAATCGAGAGGAGGCCTCCCATGACCGCTCCAGCACTGGTGGCACTTGCCCACGGCAGCCGCGACCCTCGCTCAGCAGCCACGATCAAGGCCCTTGTCGACGAGGTGCGCGCGATGCGGCCCGATCTTCGGATCGAGCCCGCGTTCCTCGATCTGTCCAAACCCGGCTTCCAGACCGTGGTCGACCGGCTCGTGCGGGCCGGCTTCGACGAGATCGTCGTCGTACCGCTGCTGCTCACCGAGGCGTTCCACGCCAAGGTCGACGTACCGACCGCGGTGGCGGAGGCGACGGCGCGGCACCCGCACGTGCAGATCCGTGCGACCGGCATCCTCGGCATGGAGCCGCTGTTCCTCGAGGTTCTCGACCGTCGTATGCGTGAAGCGCTGTGCGCGGCGCGGTGCCGTGAGCTCGACGCTCTCGTCCTGGCCGCCGCGGGCTCGTCGGATCCGCTCGCCAACCAGGTCGTGACGCGTCTGGCACGGCTCTGGGGCTCGCGACACAAGCTGCCCACGGTGGCGGCGTACGCCTCGGCGACTCCCCCGGCCACAGGTGAGGCGGTGCGGCAGTTCCGCGCCGAGGGTCGTCGTCACATCGCGGTCGGGTCGCTGTTCCTGGCGCCGGGCTTCCTGCCCGACCGAGCTGCTGAGCTCGCGCTCGAGGCCGGTGCTGTCGCGGTCTCGGCACCGCTGGGCGCCGACCCGGAGGTGGCTCGGACCATCCTGGCCCGCTACGCCGTGGGGGCCGTTGAACTGGTCCCGGTCTGACTGAGCGGAGCGATGGATAGGCTCGGGTCATGACCCAGCACTTCAACGTCGTCGTTCTCGGCGCGGGCCCCGGTGGCTACGTCGCTGCCATCCGCGCCGCGCAGCTCGGGCTGAGCGCGGCCGTGATCGAGGAGAAGTACTGGGGCGGTGTCTGCCTGAACGTGGGCTGCATCCCGAGCAAGGCACTCCTGCGCAACGCCGAGCTGGCGCACATCCTGACGCACGAGCGCGACACGTTCGGCATCTCCGGTGACGCGACCATGGACTTCAAGTCCACGCACGCACGCAGCCGGGCTGTCTCGGAGCGGATGACCAACGGCGTCCACTTCCTGATGAAGAAGAACAAGATCACCGAGATCCACGGCTGGGGCACGTTCACCGGCCCCAAGGCGATCGACGTCAAGAAGGAGGACGGCTCGGTCGAGACCGTCACCTACGACAACGTGATCATCGCCGCGGGTGCCACCGTGCGTCTGGTGCCGGGCATCACCCTGTCCGAGAACGTCGTGACCTACGAGGAGCAGATCCTCGACGCTGAGCTTCCGGAAAGCATCATCATCGGCGGGTCCGGTGCGATCGGGGTCGAGTTCGCGTACGTGCTGAAGAACTTCGGAGTCGACGTGACCATCGTCGAGTTCCTGGATCGGATGGTGCCGACCGAGGATGCGGACGTCTCCAAGGAGCTGCTCCGCCACTACAAGAAGCTCGGGGTCAACGTCCTCACGTCCACCGCGGTCAAGGGCGTAGTCGACACCGGCTCCGGCGTCGAGGTGACCGTGGCTCCGGCTGCCGGTGGCGAGGAGCAGGTGCTGCGTGCCGACAAGATGCTCGCGGCGTTCGGGTTCGCGCCGCGTCTGCAGGGCTACGGGCTCGAGGCGACCGGCGTCGCCACCACCGAGCGCGGGGCCATCGCCATCGACGGCCGGGGTCGGACCAACGTCGACGGCATCTACGCGATCGGTGACGTCACCGGGAAGATGATGCTGGCGCACGCAGCCGAGGCGATGGGGATCGTGGCGGCGGAGACGATCGCCGACGCGGAGACGATGGAGATCGACTTCGACATGATCCCGCGGGCGACGTACTGCCAGCCCCAGATCGCCTCGTTCGGCTACAGCGAGCAACAGGCGAAGGACAAGGGCTACGACGTCAAGGTCGCGAAGTTCCCGTTCAGCGCCAACGGCAAGGCCTGGGGCATGGGCGACGCGGTCGGCTTCGTGAAGATCGTCGCCGATGCGAAGCACAACGAGATCCTCGGCGCCCACATGATCGGTCCCGAGGTCACCGAGATGCTCCCGGCCCTCACGCTCGCCCAGCAGTGGGACCTGACCGCCGACGAGGTGGCGCGCAACATCTTCGCCCACCCCACCCTCACCGAGGCCGTCAAGGAAGCCATCCACGGCATCGCCGGACACATGATCAACCTCTAGTCCCGTCGCGGGGTGCTTCACCTGACGAGCTTGTCGACCAGGTGGTCGAGCTGACGTGCGGGATCCTCGGTGAGGCCCCCGTGGATGGGCCCGGGCTGGACGACGGTGCTGCGCGGTGCGGAGACGAAACCGAAGCGGGTGCCGAGGGGCTTCTCCCCTGCCGCTCCGGCTGACTGATCACCACGGCAGACGGCTTCGATGGCTTCGAGATGGGAACACACCGTCTCGGGGTCGACCGTGGGAGCGAGGGCAGACAGTCGGTCACGGTTGACGTGGGTGCGGGCCTCGAGGAAGTCGGCGTCCTGGCAATAGAGCACCACACCGACGTTGACGAACTCCTCACGATCGACCCGTGGCACGCACCTGAGCACGACGTACTGGAAGCCCATGGCCGTCATGCGGCCGCCCTTGCCGGCAGCCAGCTGCGATCTCCTGCAGCTCGCGCGAGCAGGTAGTCGCGGTAGCGGACGCGGTCGTCGGGCGCGCCGAGCCATTGGTCGGGCACCAGAGCGAGCACCTCGTCCAGCAGAGCGGGCGTCAGCTGCGGAGCGAGCTCGGAGTCGGCCGCGGCGACACCGTCCTGATAGCCGAGGAGCACGTGGTCCGAGACGTCGTACGGCTGAACGGCGAACTTCTCCGGGGACCCTGCCGGCCAGCCGTGATGGAAGTACAGCGCCGCGCCGTGGTCGATCGCCCACACGTCGCCACCCCAGACAAGCAGGTTGGGGTTGCGCCACGATCGGTCCACGTTGGCCGTGAAGGCGTCCAGCCACAGGATCCGGGCCGCTTCCTCGGGTGCCGGCCGGCATGAGGCATCGAAGCCGAACGATCCGGGCAAGAAGTCGACTCCGAGGTTGAGCCCGATGCTCGCGTTGAGCAGGTCCTGGACCTCCTCGTCCGCCTCGTAGCGGCCGATGGCGGCATCCAAGGAGACCGTCACGAGCTCGGGTGTCTTGATCCCGAGGCGACGGGCCAGCTCCCCCACGATCACCTCGGCGACGAGAACCCGTGGCCCCTGACCCGCGCCCACGAACTTGCAGACGTAGGTGCCGAGGTCGTCAGCCTCCACGATGCCGGGGAGTGAGCCGCCCTCACGCAGCGGCGCGACGTAGCGTGTCGCGTCGACGTGCCTCATGACTGGGCCACGCGCGACTTTTCCTCGTCGAGGTCGTACGACGGCGCGGGCCACACCAGGTGCATGGACTCGAGCTTCTCCTTGAGCAGTGTGGCGATGGCCCAGGAGCGGTACCACTTCTTGTTGCTCGGGATGACGTGCCACGGCGCGTAGTCGGTGCTGCACCGTTCGAGAGCGATCTCGTAGGCACGCCGGTAGTCGTCCCAGAGCAGCCGCTCGTCGACATCGTCGGGCTTGTACTTCCACCGCTTGGCGGGGTCGTCGAGGCGAGCAAGCAGCCGGTCCCGTTGCTCGTCGGACGAGATGTGCAGCATGCACTTGACGACGGTCGTGCCCTGGTCGACCAGCTTCTTCTCGAACTTGTTGATCGCGTCGTAGCGGCCCTCGACCTCGTCCGCCGGCACGAGCTCGTGCACCTTCACCACCAGGACATCCTCGTAATGCGAGCGGTCGAAGATGCCGACGTACCCCGGTTCGGGCACCTCCTTCTTCACGCGCCAGAGGAAGTCGTGCGACAGCTCCTGCTTGGTGGGTTTCTTGAAGGACTTGATGTGCACCCCGCCCGGGTCGAACAAACCGACGCAGTGCTTGAGCACTCCGCCCTTCCCGGACGTGTCCATCCCCTGGATCACGAGAAGCAGCCGCTTGTCGTCGCCGGTGTAGCCGTGGGCGAAGAGCTTGGTCTGGAGGTCGGCGAGCGTGGGCTCCAGACCCTCGAGCGCGGCCTTGCCGGTCTTCTTCCCGCCGTCGAAGCCGGGCGTGCCATCAGGGTCGTACGTCGAGAGGTCGACCGGTCCTGAGGAGACTCGCAACAGCTCGGAGATCGCCATGGTCCAGAGCCTAGGGGGCCAGCCCGGCTCCCTCGCGTGCCAGCGCGACCAATCTGCTGATGGCGCGGAAGTACTTCTTGCGGTAACCGCCGGCCAGCAGCTCGGGCGCGAAGAGCTGGTCCAGGGCGACACCGCTCGCCACGACGGGGAGGTCGCGGTCGTACATCCGGTCCGCGAGCACCACCAGGCGCAGCCCGACCGCCTGGTCGTCGACGGTCCGGACGTCCTCGAGGCAGACCGTGGTGACGCCGTCGAGCAGAGCGCCGTACTTGCTCGGGTGCACGTCGGCCAGGTGGCGATGCAGGTCGACGAAGTGGTCGAGGCTCGCACCTGGTTGGTCTGCCCGACGGCGCACCTCGGCGATGGGAGTGACAGCAGGCGGTGCGGGCAGGCCGCGATGCCGGTAGTCCTCGCCATCGATCCGGACGGACTCGAACGACGCCGCCAGGCCCTGGATCTCCCGCATGAAGTCCGCCGTCGCGAAGCGACCTTCGCCGAGCCTGTCCGGAAGCGTGTTGGACGTCGCCACGAGCCGCACGCCGGCATCGCGCAGGTTGGCCAACAACGTGGAGACGAGAACGGTGTCACCGGGGTCGTCGAGCTCGAACTCGTCGACACAGACCAGGCGGTAGGCCGACAGCGCGGCGACGGCGTTGTGGAAGCCGAGCGCGCCGACTAGATGCGTCAGCTCGACGAACGTCGCGAACAGCTTCGGGCCTGGCGACGCATGCCACGTCGAAGCGAGCAGATGGGTCTTGCCTACGCCGTACCCGCCGTCGAGGTAGACGCCCGAGGGACCAGGGGGCACCGACGTGAACCAGCGCTTCTTCGCCGGCTTCGACAGCGCCTCCACGAACGACTCGAGACGCGCCACCGCCTGCGCCTGCGATGGCTGGGCCGGGTCTGGCTGGTAGGAGGCGAAGCTCACCGACGCGAATCTCGGTGGCGGCACGAGCTCCGCCAGCAGCCGCTCCCGATCCACGGTCGGGTTGCGGTCACACAGCGCGATGGGCACCCGAGCAGGCTAATAGAGTCGAGCACGTGGACCTGCCTGTGATGCCGCCCGTGGAACCCATGCTGGCCAAGTCGGTGAAGGGCATCCCGGACCCGGCCAAGTTTCCCGACGACCAAAACCCGGGACTGCTCTTCGAACCCAAGTGGGACGGCTTCCGCTGCATCGTGTTCCGCGACGGCGACGAGGTCCTGCTGGCTTCGCGGAACACCAAACCCTTGACTCGGTACTTCCCCGAGGTCGTGGCGGCCCTCCTCGCCAACGTGCCGGAGCGGTGCGTGCTCGACGGCGAGATCGTGCTCGCCATCGACCAGCGTCTGGAGTTCGAGAAGCTGCAGGAGCGCATCCACCCGGCTGACTCACGCGTGCGCATGCTCGCCGAGACCACGCCGGCGTCGTACGTCGCCTTCGACCTGCTCGCGGTCGGCGACGAGTCGTTGATGAAGGCACCCTTCGCCGTACGCCGAGCACGGCTCGAGGGCGAGCTCGCGAACGTCGAGTCCCCGATCCACATCACGGCGACGACCACCGACACCGATATCGCCACCGAGTGGTTCGACCAATTCGAAGGTGCCGGTCTCGACGGCGTGGTCGCCAAACCTCTGTCCGCGGCCTATTCCCCCAACGCCCGAACGATGCTGAAGATCAAGCACGACCGCACCGCGGACGTCGTGCTCGCGGGCTACCGCGAGCACAAGACGTCGACGGCGGAGAAGCCGCTCCTGGGATCACTGCTTCTTGGCCTGTACCACGAGGGCAAGCTCCAGCACGTCGGCGTCTCCGCAAGCTTCACCGCAGCCCGCCGGGCCGAGCTCATCGAGGAGCTCCAGCCACTTGTCTGCAGCATCGAGGACCATCCTTGGGGCGAGTGGCAGGAGTGGTTCCGACAAGGAGGCCAAGCAAGCTCGGCCTCCAGCGCTACCCAAGGGGCGATCATTGCGAACCCGGACCGCGTGCCGGGGACGCAGAGTCGCTGGAGCCAGGGCAAGGACCTGTCGTTCGTCCCGCTTCGCCCGGAGCGTGTTCTGGAGGTGGGCTACGACCACATGGAAGGCCGGCGGTTCCGGCACACCGCGCAGTTCAAGCGCTGGCGTCCCGACCGCGACCCGGAGTCGTGCGGCTACGACCAGCTCGAGGAACCCGTTTCGTACGACCTCGCACACATCCTCGGGAACTGACTAGTCTTGGTGACATGACCGAGTCGTCCTCGACGTACGACGTGGTGCTGCTGGCCGAGCAGCCCCTGAGTGAGCTCGACGCCGAGCAGGTGCACAGCCTGCACGTGGAGGTCGAGGATCCGGTCCGCTACCACCTCCTGCTTCCGGTCGAGGACGCTGCGAGCCGCATCGAGAGTGCGATGGGCTCCCTCGCCGGCGGGGAGATGCTCTCCGGTCCGATCCCGACGATGGACCCGACCGACCTCCAGGACGTCCAGCGCGACCTGCTCGACCAGGCGCGGAGCGACTGCACCTCGTGCGTGAAGCGACTGGCCGACCTCGGCAACGACGCCAGCGGCGAGGTGGTCAGCATCGACCCGGTCGATGCGCTGATCGCGAAGGTGAAGGAGGTCGCCGCGGCCGAGGCGATCATCCTGACCAGGCCGCACGTGATCGCCGAGTTCTTCCACCTCGACTGGAGCTCACGTGCGCGTCGCAAGCTCGGCGTGCCGGTGCTGCACCTGCTCGAGCACGAGAGCTTCGACGAGCAGTCCGGGCAGGGCGAGGGAGTCAGCGGCGTCTAGCCGACCAGCAGCCGACTAGTCCGCGATGCGGTTGCCCTCCGCGTCCCAGTTCGCCTCGTTCTTCTTGCTCGGCTGCACACGCGGTGGCTCACCCGGCATCTTCGGGTAGTCCGGCGGGAAGTTGAGCTCCACGCCGTCCCACAGGTCGAGCAATGGCGAGAGATCGTGTGCGACGTCGTCGATCTCGGACCACGGATCGCCGGCTGCGACCCGCTCGGGGACGGTGAACAGGTTGAGCTCCTTGGGATCGGTGAGCTCCGCGAGCTCCTCCCAGGTCACGGGCGTCGATACCGGGGCACCGGGGATCGGCCGCAGTGAGTAGGCACTCGCTATGGTCCGGTCGCGGTTGTTCTGGTTGAAGTCGACGAAGATGCGACTCCCCCGCTCCTCCTTCCACCAAGCCATCGTCACTCCGTCGTCACGGCGCTCGAGCTCCTTGCCGAAGCCGATCGCCGCGTGCCTGACCTCCTCGAAGGTCCACCGCGGCGCGATACGCACGTAGATGTGCACGCCGCGGTTGCCGCTCGTCTTCACGAATCCACGAAGGCCCAGCTCCTCCAGGAGCCCGTGCGCGACGCCGGCCACGCGCACGGCATCGGGGAAGCTCGTCCCGGGCTGCGGGTCCAGGTCGATGCGCAGCTCGTCAGGACGATCGGTGTCGTCTCGACGTACGGGCCAGGGGTGGAACGTGAGCGTGCCCATGTGTGCGCACCACACGGGAACCGCGATCTCGGTCGGGCAGATCTCTTGCGCGGTGCGGCCGGAGGGGAACGTGATCTCCACCGACTCCAGATAGTCGGGGGCACCCTTGGGCACGCGCTTCTGGTAGAACGCGTCGGCATCCTTGTCCATCGGTCCGGTGGCCAGCTTCATTCCGGGCCGCACGCCAGAAGTCCATCGCTCCAGCGCAGTCGGCCTGTCGCGTAGCGCACGCATGAGACCGTCCTCCACGCTGACGAAGTACTCCGCGACCATCAGCTTGGTGACCTCGGGGGTTCGCTCGGTTGCTTCGTAGATGACCCGGTCGGGGCTGGACACCCTCACGGTGCGCGAACCGGCCTGCACTTCCGCCGCTGGGGTCGCCATACAGCCATCCTGTCAGCCCCCGCCGTCAGCCTTTCGTCATGACTCCGGCGTGAGCGGGGTTGAGAGCCCGACTACCGTTGGACACATGGGATATGCGGTCGACAAGACGGATGCCGAGTGGCGTGACGAGCTCAACCCCCAGGAGTACGCCGTACTCCGCAAGGGCGGCACCGAGCGCGCCTTCACCGGCGAGTACACCGACACCGAGACCGAGGGCGTCTACCGCTGCCGCGCATGCCAGGCGGAGCTGTTCCGGTCCGACACGAAGTTCCACTCACACTGCGGCTGGCCCTCGTTCTACGCCCCGCTGGCCGAGGAGCGCGTGGAGTACATCGAGGACAACACCCTCGGCATGAAGCGTGTCGAGGTGCGCTGCGCCAACTGCGGGTCGCACCTGGGCCATGTCTTCGAGGGCGAGGGCTACGGCACACCGACGGACCAGCGCTACTGCATCAACTCGATCAGCCTGACGCTGGAGCCCAAGGCAGCTACGGAAGCTCGCTGATCAGGTCGCCGATCGCCTTGCGCTGCCCGGTGTAGAACGGCACCTCTTCGCGGACGTGGCGCCGTGTCTCGGAGCCGCGGAGGTGTCGCATGAGATCCACGATGCGATGCAGGTCGTCCGCCTCGAACGCCAGCATCCACTCGTAGTCGCCCAGAGCGAAGGACGAGACGGTGTTGGCGCGTACGTCGGGGTAGTCGCGCGCCATCGCGCCATGCTCAGCGAGCAGCCGCCGTCGTTCGGTCTCCTCCAGCAGGTACCACTCGTAGGACCGCACGAACGGGTAGACGCAGACATAGGTGCGCGCCTCCTCCTCGGCCAGGAACGCGGGGATGTGCGATCGGTTGAACTCCGCAGGTCTGTGCAGCGCCATCTGTGACCACACCGGGTCGAGCCGGGCGCCGAAGGCGGTCCGCCGGAACAGGTGGTAGGCCGACTGCAGCTTGTCCGACGAGCTCGAGTGCCACCACACCATGAGGTCGGCGTCGGCTCGCAGGCCGGCCACGTCGTAGACACCACGGATCGTGACGTCGTCACCCTCGAGCTCGTCGAAGAGCTTCTGGACCTCGCGCACCTCGGTGGTTCGGTCCTCGTCACCGAGCGGATTGCGCAGCGAGAACACCGACCACATCGTGTAGCGGATCTGGTCGTTGAGGTCCTTGGCGACCTTGCCTCGGTGGGCGGGTCTTTCGCTCATGGGTTCATTGTCCCTTGGCGGCGAGCTCGGAGAGCACGTGGGCGGCCGCCGCTTGGGCAGAGGCGATGCACGCCGGAATGCCCAGCCCTTCGTACGACGCGCCCGCAACCATCAGCGCGGGCTGACGAGCCACTGCTGCTCGGATCCGGGCGACACGTTCCAGGTGGCCGACGGTGTATTGCGGAAGCGCACCACCCCAACGTTGCACGTACGAGTCGATGGGACGCACGGACAGCCCGATGGCGTCGGCGAGGTCGGAGACTGACCGGGCCACAAGCTCGTCATCGGGAGCCTGCAGCGCCTCCTCCTCGCGGTGCCGGCCGAGTGAGGTGCGCAGCACGCAGACGTCGCCACCGGCCTCGCGCACCCACCCCCACTTCGCGAACGAGTACGTCGCAGCCTTGACGGCGCGACCGTCTATCGGCGGCACGAGGAAACCACTGCCTTGCACGGGCGGGATGTCTCGTGCGCGGAACGCCATCGTCACGATCGCCATGGATGCGCTCTCGATGCGCGCAAGCTCGAGAGCGGCGTCCGGGGCGACTCCACCCAGGAGACGTCCGCTCGCGGCAGCCGGCGTGGCCACGATGACACCGTCGGCCTGCAGCACCTCGGGGTCGCTGGCAGACCCGATGACGAGGTTCCACCCGTGCTCCCCCCGCGCGAGGTCGCGGACGGTCGCGCCGGTGCGGACGGTGCAGCCCACATTCTCGACGATCGCCTCGGGCAGCCGCCCGATGCCACCCTCGATACCCGCAAACACCGGACCACCTGCGTTGGCTGCATCCAGCGCCTCCGCAGCGGCGCGGGACATCGACTTGTCCTTGTCGAGCAGAGCGACCAGCTGTGGCACCGCGCTGCGCGCAGAGATCTCACGGGCGTGGCCGGCGTACACGCCGCCGAGGAGCGGCTCGACGAGGCGATCGAGCAGCTCCTTGCCGAAGCGTTCCTCGATCAACCACCCGACGCTCACGTCGTGGTCCCCGAGACGGGTCGCCGGAAGCACCTGGTCCAGAGCCGCACGGGTGGAACCGGCGCGGGACAGGATCCCCGAGTCGGCGAGCTCCTTGTGGTCGACCGGCACACCCATGAGCGAGCGCGGCATTGGTCGAATCTGCCCCCGAGTCCAGATGCCGGCCGAGATCGACTCAGGGTGCACTACGGGCAGTCCCATGTCCGTTGCGAGAGTGACTGCTTCGGGGCGGCGGTTCAGCATCGACTCAGCCCCGACGTCGACGGTCACTCCAGCCACCTCGGCCAGTCTCAGCTTGCCTCCGATCTCGGGGCTCGCCTCCAGCACCGTCACCGAGAAGTCCGGCGCCGCACGGCGTACCGCGGCCGCGCCGGCAAGCCCGGTGATCCCGCCACCGACCACCGCGATATGGCGCGAGGGCCGTTCCGGTGCACGGCGATCGGTCATGGGTCACAGATTCGCAAACTCTTCCGGCGATCACCAGTTGAGGGGAACCGAGTGCGGATGGTGTGCGTCACAGCCGCATGCGTAAGACCAGGATCTCCAGGCGACAGGCGGTTGCCGCGTCCGCGTTCGCCCTCCTTGCACTGGGTGCCTGCAGCGCCGCGGACAACGCTGACACAGCAGGCAGCGTCGCCGACGCGCCGGCAGCGGCCCCCGAACCGGCCAGCCGCGACGCCGTCGACGGCAAGACCTTCGAGGATGCCGGAGCATACGGCCAGTCCGGCGGAGTCAAGCAAGCAGATGACGAGTTCGAAGCACAGGGCCGGGCGGTGATCGCGACCGGCGACGTCACCCTGGTGGACAAGGACCTGAGTGGCCTTCGCAGCGAGATCGACCGGCTCCTGGGGCGGTACGGCGGTTACGTCGCCGACGAGGTGACCACCAACGACGCCAAGGGCAACATCAACGGGTCACGGCTGACACTGCGCGTGCCCTACCGATCCTTCGGCACGGTCATGAACTCCTTCAAGGACATCACGACCGTGAAGAGCACCCGCATCAAGGCCGAGGACGTGACGACCGAGGTCATCGACGTCGACTCTCGGGTGCGCACCCAGGAGCTCAGCCTCGAGCGACTCCGCACCTTCCTGAAGCAGACGACCGACGTGAACGCGATGATCAAGATCGAGTCCGAGATCGCCCGTCGCGAGGCGGACCTCGAGTCCACCAGGGCGCAGCAGAAGTACCTCGCGGACCAGACCTCCCTCGGCACGATCAAAGTGATCCTGCAGTCCCCCAAGGCCGCGGCCGCGCCGCCGAAGAAGCACCGGACCGGGTTCGTGCCAGGCCTCAAGGACGGTTGGCACGCGCTGACCACCTCAGCGCGCTACCTGTCCAACGTCGTGGGCGTGCTCCTGCCGTTCGCAGGTGTGCTCTTGCTGGTGGGAATGCCGATCTGGCTGCTGCTGAGGCGTCGGTTGCCGGCACGGGCGGCGCCGGCAGAAGGTTCGTCTGCCTGACGGGCCCCTGTGGATTCCCAAGGGACCTTGGGAATCCACCACATGCCACACATTGCAACGTGTGGGGAGTGACAGTTTCCCAAGGCACCTTGGGATTCCACCCACACCCCCCGGGTCAGAGCCCCTGCACGAACTCCGTCAGCCGTGCCAGTTGGTCGGGGTCGGTCGACGGCAGCACCCCGTGACCGAGATTGAAGATGTGCCCACGGGCGCGGCGGCCGGCTTCCACGATCCTTGCCGCGCGCTCGAGCATCACCTCGGTGGGCGCGAAGACGAGCGAGGGATCCAGGTTTCCCTGCACCGCGCGGTTCCCCACCCGGTCGATGCCGGCTGAGAGCGGGACACGCCAGTCGATGCCGACGACGTCGGCTCCTGCCTCACCCATCAGGCTGAGGATCTCGCCGGTGCCGACGCCGAAGTGGATGCGCGGGACGCCGAGCTCGCCGGCCTTGGCCAGGACGTCGGAGGAGTAGGGCATCACGTAGCGGCGGTAGTCCTCCGCGTCGACGGCGCCCGCCCATGAGTCGAACAGCTGCACCGCAGAGGCCCCGGCTGCCACTTGGACCTGGAGGTACGCCGCGGAGATGGCCGCGATCTTGCTCATCAAGGCATGCCAGACCTCTGGCGCGCCGTACATCATGGCCTTGGTCTTGGCGTGCTCCTTGGAAGGCCCACCCTCCACGAGGTACGACGCGACAGTGAACGGAGCGCCCGCGAACCCGATCAGCGGGGTCGGCCCGAGCTCGGAGACCAGCATCGCTACAGCCTCGGAGATGAACGGGACATGGTCGGGGGTCAGGTCGGGGATGGCCTCCACGTCGGCGATCGTCCTGACCGGCGCCGCCACCACCGGGCCGACGCCGGCCACGATGTCCAGGTCCACCCCGACGGCCTTGAGCGGCAGCACGATGTCGGAGAAGAAGATCGCCGCGTCGACGGCGTACCGACGAACGGGCTGCAGGGTGATCTCGGTGACCAGGTCTGGTCGCATGCAGGAGTCCAGCATGCCGATGCCCTCCCGGACCTTGAGATACTCCGGCAGCGAGCGTCCCGCCTGCCGCATGAACCACACCGGGACGTGCGGCACCGGCTCTCCTCGTGCGGCACGAAGGAAGGCGGAGTCACGAACGGCGGGGTCGACGGGCACGGAGCCATCTTCCCAGGTCAGAAAGCGTGTCGAGCCACGCGGGGGAGCGTTCGCGCCTAGTCTGTGGGCATGGCCACACGCCACCAGCCCCGTGTGGATGCTACGGCTGCGCCTCGGGAGTTCCAGGCCGCCGTCGCACAGATGCGGGCTGCCCGGCTGCGGCCCGAGGTGCTGTGCGAGGAGATGCCGGCACCCCAGCGCATCGCCCCCTTCGCCTCTGCCCTGTCCGCCGACGTGACCGTCGACGGAGTCGACGTCGGCACAGGGCGCATCGTGCTCCTGCACGACCCCTCCGGCAACGACGCCTGGTCGGGCACGTTCCGGTGCGTCGCCTACGCCCGCGCCGAGATCGACCCCGAGATCGCCAACGACCCACTCGCCGGTGAGGTGGCCTGGTCGTGGCTGACCGAGGCACTCGAAGCGCACGGCGCCGAGTACCTCGCTCCCTCCGGCACCGTCACCAAGGTCGCGTCGGAGAGCTACGGCGGGATGGCCGACGAGGCCACCAACGCCCAGCTCGAGATCAGGGCGTCGTGGACCCCCCTCGGCGAGATCGGGCCTCACGTGGAGGCCTGGGGCGAGCTGCTGTGCACGGCAAGTGGTCTCGAGCCGGTTCCCGAGGGCGTCACGTCACTGCCGAGTCGTCGAGGACAGCGCGGCGCCAGCTGAGATGACCCAGCCCGAAGAGCAAGTTGCCGAGCCCCCCGAGACCGCAGAAGAAACTCCCGAACCCGCACCTCTGCTCGAGCTGCGTGACGGCCTCACCGGAGTGGTCGACGACCCCAAGGCGTACGCCGAGGTGGTGGCGGCCTTCGCGGCAGGCACCGGCCCCGTTGCGATCGACGCCGAGCGCGCGTCCGGCTACCGCTACAGCGCACGCGCCTACCTGGTCCAGCTGCGCCGCGAGGGGGCCGGGACCGCGCTCATCGACCCGATTCCGTTCGACGACCTGCACGAGCTGCAGGAGGCCCTCGGCGACGCAGAGTGGATCCTGCACGCAGCGTCTCAGGACCTGCCCTGCCTCGCCGAGCTCGGCCTGCGCCCGCACTCACTGTTCGACACCGAGCTCGCCGGCCGGCTGCTCGGCTACCCACGCGTGGGTCTCGCGACGCTGGTCGAGACGATCCTCGGCCGCAGCATGCGCAAGGAGCACTCGGCGGTCGACTGGTCGACACGTCCACTGCCCGAGCCCTGGCTGGAGTACGCCGCTCTCGACGTCGAGGTGCTGATCGAGCTCCGCGATGCTCTGACGGCCGAGCTCGACGCCGCAGGCAAGCGCGAGTGGGCTCGGCAGGAGTTCGAGCACCTGATCACGATGCCACCGGCAGGACCTCGACCCGAGCCGTGGCGACGCACGTCCGGGCTTCACCGCGTGCGCGGTCGTCGTGCGCTTGCGGCCGTGCGTGCCATGTGGGAGACCCGCGACGAGATCGCCCAGCAGCGGGACGTCACCCCAGGCCGGATCATCCCCGACACCGCCATCGTCGAAGCCGCGAACGCCATGCCGAAGGACCGCTCGACGCTGCTCGGCGTGCAGGGGTTCCACGGTCGCGGTGCCGAGCGCTACGTCACGCAATGGGTGTCTGCGTTGCGGGACGCCCGCACCATGTCGGACGAGGATCTTCCCCTGCTCGCAGCGCGCTACGACGGGCCACCTCCCCCGCGCACCTGGGCGGACAAGGACCCGGCCGCTGCCGCTCGGCTGACTGCAGCCCGAGCAGCGATCAGCGAGCTCTCCGAGGAGCTCAACCTGCCGACCGAGAACATCTTGTCGCCCGACCTGGTGCGCCGGGTCACGTGGGAGCCGCCGGCCGGGCCCGGCGACATCACCGACCGCATCTCCGCCCGCCTCAGCGAGCTCGGTGCCCGGCCCTGGCAGGTCGAGCTGACCGTGGGGCTCCTGGCCGAGGCGATGGAAGCCACCCCGACAGACTGAACGGGCGCGGACCTCAGGTCCTGCTTGCCACCTGCTTCGCAGCCTCGACGGCTGCCGACTTGGCCTCGTCCCGCAACTCGATGGCTGCTTGGTGGGCCTCCTCCGCGGTCTCGAGCTCGTCCGCGGCGACCTCGACGGCATGCTCGAGCTCAGCCGCGTGCCGGCGTACCTCGTCGAGCTCGGCCTGGAGCTGCAGCGTCCGCGCTTCCCGCTTGGCCCGCTTCTTCTCGGCCTTCTCGAGCCGAGCCTCGGCATCGGCCAGGAGCGCAGACGCCTTCTCCAGAACCTTCATGGCGCGCTCGCGCTGCTCCGACTCGTCAGGCGCAAGCGCGGGTACGGCGTGCAGCCGACCTGGGATCACGCCGACGACCGAACCCAGCGCGAGCGAGCCCATGCCGGTCGAGGCCAGCGCCTCGGTGAGCATCCCCGAGTGCACTGCGGCAGCTGCGCTCTCGTCGACCATGGCTGCTGTGAGCGTGTCCTCGACCTGGCGTGCTGCGGCCTCGGTGAGGCTCGAGCCGGCCTCACTGGCCAGCGAGCGCACCTCCTTGACCACCGCGGTGACCAGCTGGCGCCGCTGCTTGGTCAGCGCGCGCAGCTCGTCGCCCTGCAGACCGGCCTGGGCCTGACGCAGAGACAGACCCAGACCGAGCACCTGCTCGAGCAGCTCGGCGCGAGAGCGAACCAGCAGGTTGACCGCCCAGGCCGGCGTGGACGGCTTGCGCAGGGCCTTGACCTCGTCGGCGAGCTCCTTGTCGGCGCTCTTGCCCGATGCCTTCAGCTCCTTGGCCCGGGCGTCGCGCGCCTTGACGAACTCCGAGGGCAACAGCCCATAGAGCTCGGTGGCGATGTCGGTGAGGGTCACGCCTCTTCGTCCAGCCCCTGCTCGATGGCGTAGCGGACCAGCTGCACGCGGTTGTGCAGCTGGAGCTTGCGCAAGGTGTTCTGCACGTGGTTCTGCACGGTTCGGTGCGAGAGGACCAGACGATCGGCGATCTGCTTGTAGGAGAGTCCCTTGGCCACCAGGCGCAGGACCTCGGTCTCCCGATCGGTCAACCGGGGGAGGTCGGGGTCGGTCACCGTGGCCGGCTCCTCGGAGAGACGGCGGTACTCCCCCAGCACGAGACCGGCCAGGCCGGGCGTGAACACGGTGTCTCCCTGCGCGACCCGGCGTACGGCTTCAGTGAGCTCTTCCCGCGAAGCCGACTTCACCAGGTAGCCGGTCGCACCGGCCTTCACTGCGTCGAGCACATCGGCCTGCTCCCCTGACGCGGACAGCACCAACACCCTGGGCTGATGCCCGTCGGTCATCAGGGTCGCGGTCACCTCGACCCCGCTCGGCGGCGGGATGTTGAGGTCCAGCACGACGACGTCGGGCCGGGTCGCCTTCGCACGCGTGACCGCCTCCACTCCCGTGGCGGCAGTGGCCACCACGTTGAAGCCGGCATCAGCGAGGTCGCGTGCGACTGCGTCACGCCACATCGGGTGGTCGTCGACCACCATCACGCTGACCGGCGCGCCCGCGGGGGCTACGTCACTCATGTGACGAAACGCTACCCGAGTGGTGGGGGGAAGAATCAGCCATTTGGTGGGGGTAGAAAAAGGTAAAAACGGACACACTGAAAGTGGCCTTTGAGGGAGGGACCAGATGATGAACATTGATGACCTGCTGTCGCCGTACCGGGGTTTCATGCCCTTCGGCGACGAACTGGTGGCCGATGACAACGCCGTTTCGGTGTCGCGCCCACGCACCATCACGCTCCGCGCCACAAGGATCGATCGCGGACCTGAGCTGCCGTCGCCCGAGTCCTGGGAGATGTACCAGTTCGTTCAGGCTCTGACGGCCTGAGCGCGCTGCGTCAGGGTCGTTCGTAACGGCCTCGACGGTGCAGCAGCGGGTCGAGCTCGTCCCCGACCTGCAGCTCTTCGACCACCCCGGCTACCAACCACGACCAGCCGACAGTCGTGGATCGAGGGAACCGGAGTGATCCGAGACTCACGCCCGCCCACACGGCGACGTCCTCGAGTACGGGCCCCCAGTCCGTCTGTGTCCACGTCGCCTGGGAGAACGCACCGCCCGGGGCGGGCGTGAGTCCCGCAAACATGTCGGCGAGATCGCGGTGGCGCCAGTCGAGAAGCTGGACGACTGCCCGCCCGGTCTCCTCGAGGACGGCCGCCAGGTCGGAGTCGGGGTCGAGAAGGGCAAGTACTTGGGAGGGCTCGCCCGGAGCGACCAGGATCGACGACACCGTCAGGCCTGCGCGGCCGTCCTCGTCACCTGTCTGCTGCCCCGCGGTCCACAACGACACGCGCCCACCGAGCCGGCCACGGAACCGTCTGACCGGGTCCGGCTGGGGGTCTGTGAACGGGTGCTCCGAGTGGATCGTCACGGGAGCTCCCGTTCCACCGTCAGCTCCCACTCGGTGCCCTGCCCCGGTCCGGTGACCAGCTCGGCGGTGCCACCGAGGTCGGCCATCCGGCCGCGGATCGACTGAGCAACGCCCAGCCGCCCGGCGGCCGCCGCGGCGTCCAGACGACCCGGCTCGATGCCCGGGCCTTCGTCCCGCACACTGACCACGACCTTGTCGCCGAGGTCCTCCACCAGCACCCAGGCTGGTGCGCCCTCGGCGACGTGTCGCCGCACGTTGTCCAGGCACGCCTTGACCACTGCGCTGACCTCCTCAACCTGCCAAGCGGTGAGCTCCACCGGTACGCCCGGCCCCGAACAGGTCACTGTCCCGGAGCTCATCGCCTCGAGCGCGGCCATCAGGTCGACGTGCCGGTCGGTCATGCCGCCGTGCTCCAGGCCGCGGGCGTTTCCCTGCATGAATGCGCGCAGGGCCGCCTCCTGCTCCCCCGCCAAGCGGCCCAGCTCGGCCATCTCTCCGCCCGCCTCGAGACCGCGGCGCTGCACCAGGGCAAGCACCTGGAGGACCCCGTCGTGCACGACCCTGGTCAGCCGCGCGCGTTCCGCCGTGGCGGCCGACTCGCGCTCCGCAGCAGCGCGAAGCTCGGCGGCCTCGCGCAGCATCATCGCCGTGTAGCCGACCATGCCTGCCACGAGCAGCAGCAGGAAGATGTTGCCGACCGTCGAGCTGTCCAGCGATACCTTCACCGCCGCGTCCGCCAAAGAGACGACGGCCGCGGCGAACAACCCCTCAAGCCAGCCACGTCCGATCGCCCACGCCAGCACCACAGCCGCCACCCAGAACGTCGGCAGGTGAGATGCGTGCGCATCGCGCATCGCCTGCGTCTGGATGTACGGCGTGGTCAGGATCAGTCCCGCGGCGACGACCAGGTCGACGGCGTAGAGGGGGAATCGCCGGCGCCGCGGCTCGTCGTACGCCCACGTCATCAGCGCGGTCCAGGCGACGATGACCCCCAGGTCCACCCAGGCTGCCCCCGGATGCTCGAACTCGTCGATCCGCTGGAGGATCTTCAGGATCGCGTAGACCATGAAGACCACACGCAGGACGGCCAACGCACGGAACAGCTCTGTCGTGACGGCGTCGGAGGCGGCGCGGGGCGGCAGCCACCGCGGCCGATGCTCCTCTTTCACGCGGCCCTCAGCGCGCGTCTCACGACGCCTTGCGCGTCGCGCCGGCGGTGGCCTCGGCCTTCTCCTTCTCGCGCTCCTTGTCGAGCGTCTTGGCCCGTGTGGCGTACATGTCGACGTACTCCTGGCCGGAGAGCTGCATGATCTCGTACATGATCTCGTCGGTGATCGACCGGAGGATGAAGCGGTCGTCCTCGAGACCTTCGTAGCGGGAGAAGTCCAACGGCTTCCCGAAGCGCACCTGCGGCCGGGTGAACGACCCGAACTTCTTGCCGGGGGGCGCCACCACGTCGGTGCCGATCACGGCGACGGGGATGACCGGGACGCCGGTCTCGAGGGCCAGCCGGGCCACTCCGGTCTTGCCGCGGTAGAGGCGTCCGTCGTGCGACCTGGTGCCCTCCGGATAGATCCCGAACAGCTCGCCCTTGTCGAGCACTCGCTTCGCCGAGATCAGGGCACCCTGGGCGGCATCAGCGCCCGAGCGGTCGATCGGGATCTGGCCCGAGCCGGAGAAGAAAGTCTTCTGTAGCCACCCCTTGATGCCTGGTGTGGTGAAGTACTCGGCCTTCGCCACGAAACTCACTCTCCGCGGCAGTGTCAGAGGCATGAAGAGCCAGTCGGCGTACGACAGGTGGTTGCTGGCAAGGATCGCGGGTCCGTCGGTCGGGACGTTGTCGAGTCCTTCCGCCTGGGGGCGGAACACCAGCCTCAGGATCGGCCCGAGGGCGATCAGCTTGAGGAACCAGTAGAACAACCCGCCGTCTCCTTCCAGGACTGCACCCACCCTAGCCGGGGTTCCTGGGGCGTGCGACGATCTGAGGACCGCATCTCATTCGCACCAGACCAGGAGCCACCCGTGCAGATCGACCCGCACGACGAGCCCTTCATCTCCGCCGCGACCCCCCAGGGCGACGGCCAGCGGGTCGGCGTACTCCTGTCGCAGGGCTTCACGGGCACCCCCGCCTCGATGCGTCCCTGGGCCGAGTTCCTCGCCGGCCACGGGTACGCCGTCTCGGCTCCTCTGCTTCCGGGGCACGCGACTCGGTGGCAGGACCTCAACACCAAGCGCTGGGACGACTGGTACGCCGAGGTGCAGCTGGCGTTCGACAAGCTGAGCGCCGAGTGCGACCAGGTGGTCGTCGGCGGCCTCTCGATGGGAGGTGCGCTGGCTCTCCGGCTGGCTGCCGACCGCGGACGCGACATCGCGGGCGTCATGCTGGTCAACCCGGCGGTGAACATCGCCCGGTTCGACGTGAAGCTAGTCCCCGCGCTGAAGTACGTCATCCCGGCGGTGCCCGGGATCGCGAGCGACATCAAGAAGCAGGGCGTCGAGGAGCGGGGCTACACGCGCACGCCCATGAAGGCGCTGCACTCGATGCTCCAGGGCTACCGCAGCCTGCGCGCCGACCTGCCCAACGTCACACAGCCGCTCCTGCTGATGACCTCGACGGTGGACCACGTCGTCGACCCGTCGTCGGCCAAGATCATCCGCAGCACTGTCTCCTCGCGCGACATCACCGAGCTGCGACTGGAGAACAGCTTCCACGTGGCGACCATCGACAACGACCAGCAGATCATCCTCGACGCCTCCCTGCAGTTCGTGCGGCGCGTCACCGGCCCATGAGCAGTCCACGCGACGACGAGTCGGCCTGGGACATCGACGCCGAGTTCGCGCGGATCGTCGAGGAGTACGGCGACGAACCCCACGAAGAGGTCAAGGACGAGCCGCAAGTCCCGCCCACTCCCGAAGCCCTGACCGACAGGTTCCGTGCCCGCGGCTGGTCGGACCCGCTCAACACCGAGGCGACCTGGGAGGACGAGGGTCACTTCGTCCCGCCCGAGCCGCCACCCCTCGATGTGCCCGAGCCGCGGCGCCTGGTCGCATGGCTCGGCGTGCTCGGCGCACCGCTCGTGATGATCGCGCTGGTGCTGCTCCAGGTGACGCCGGCGGCCTGGCTCTCGTTCCTGCTTGTTGCAGCTTTTGTCGCGGGATTCGTCGCCCTGGTCGCAACGATGCGACGCGACGACGACCACTGGCCCGGGGACGACGGAGCAGTTCTGTAGCCTTCGCCTCATGCAGGCGAGCGAGACGGTCGAGATCTCCGGTCATCTCATGGACAGCGGGATCCTTTCCAGCGTCCTGGACGACATCCGGGAGTACGGCGGCGACTATGTGATCGACAAGTTCGACGTCGGTCACGACGCGCAAGACCCCTCGCACGCCACCATCACCGTGACCGCCGAGGACGATGACGCCCTCCAGCGCCTATTGATGAGGCTCCAGACGCGGGGCGTCAACCAGGTGGACCCGGGTGAGGCGACCACGTCGGTCGTCGAGCAGGACGGCGTCTTCCCAGACGGCTTCTACTCGACCACCAACCTCGAGACGCGCGTGCGTCTCGGTGGTCGCTGGATCAGCGTCGACAACCCGGAGATGGACTGCGGCCTCGTTGTCGAAGGCGAAGGTGCCCAGCAGCGTGTGTTCACCCTTCCGATGGCCGACGTGCGCTCAGGCATGACGGTGGTGACCGGCGCGTCCGGCATCAAGGTCATCGTCCCGCTGCCCGACAAAGCCGACGGCGCCTTCGGGTTCATGGAGTCCGACGTGTCCAGCGAGAAGCCCCAGGCCGTCCTGGTCCGCCAGGTCGCCGACGGCATGCGCGAAGCGAAGGCGGCCGGCAAGAAGGTGCTTTGGGTCGGTGGCCCCGGTGTCGTGCACACCGGCGCTGCCCCGGCGATGGTCGCGTTGGTGAACGCGGGCTTCGTGGACGTGCTCTTCGCGGGCAACGCGCTGGCCACTCACGACATCGAGTCCGCGCTCTACGGCACATCCTTGGGAATCGACCTCGCTCAGGGCAGGGGGGTCGAGCACGGTCACGAGCACCACATCCGCGCGATCAACACCATCCGGAAAGCAGGGTCGATCGCTGAAGCCGTGGAGCAAGGCGTCCTGACCGGCGGCATCATGCACGCGCTGGTCACCCAGCAGAAGACGTTCGTGCTCGTCGGTTCCGTGCGCGACGACGGTCCGCTGCCCGACGTACACACCGACGTGATCGACGGTCAGCGTGCGATGCGCTCCCAGATCGACGGTGTCGGGTTCTGTCTGATGGTCGCGACGATGCTGCACTCGGTCGCGACCGGAAACATCCTCCCCGCATCGATCCCGCTGGTCTGCGTGGACATCAACCCGGCCACGGTCACCAAGCTCGCCGACCGCGGGTCTTCCCAGGCGCGCGGGATTGTCACCGACGTGGGGTTGTTCCTCGAGCAGTTGGCTGTTGAGCTGGTGCCGGGCTACCGGAGCTAGCTGACTACTCGACCAGGCGGACCGGGTCGCCGATGATCCGGGCGTCCCAAGTCGTCGCGTCGTGGACCTCTGATCCAGACCCGAAGTCCACCTTCACCTGGAACCAGCAGCCGCCGTTGTCCGACGTGCCATCCGCGTTCTTGAAGTGGCAGTTGTAGTCGTTGGGGATCGGAATGACGATCGACTGCAGCCGTCCGTTGTTGTTCGAGGACACCGTTGCCTGACACCCCGACAGGTTCGTTGGCGTTCCGTTGGCGCCGAATGTCGAGGTGCAACCTGAGATCCCGCTGCCGCTCTTGATGCTGCCGGTTGCGTCGCTCGGGGGCAGCACCTTCACGGTCCCTGAGCTCGACGCCTCCGCGACATCGAAGAAGGAGTACAGCACCTGCTGACCGGCCGCGCCAGGAAGGACCTGGATCAGGTTGAACGTGGCGACCGAGCTCGTCCCGTTCTCGTACAGCGGCATCCGGTCGTAGCCCGCTACGGCTACGGACTTCTGAAGCCCGGCGTTGGTCACTGCCCGCATCGCGAAACCGTTGGAACCCTCACCGGTGGTGGTGTCTCCGTCGGCGGCGAGCACCTTCGTGTTGCCCGAGTAGACCAGCGATGGCTTGGAGTTCGTGTTGGTCTCAGCCGTGCCACCGAGCTTCACGTCGGTCCGAACCTGCAGGTAGTAGTCGCCCGATCGCGTCGGCGTGAATGTGCAGAAGTTCACCCAGTTGTGGAAGACCTTTGCCAGCGCGTCGTTGTACTTCGTGCCCCCGCTCGGGGACACGAACTTCAGATCGTCGTACGTCGGAAAGGTCGTCGTGCTGGTGGAGAACGTTCCGTACTGCTTGATGCACGGTTGCGCGCTCACGTCGTTCTGCACCGGAGCCGACAACGGGTCCAGTGAGTCAGTCTGCTGGCGAAGCGCGAATGACGTCGTCACGGCGTGCTTCGGGCTCGCTCCAGACCCGGTACCCGGCCAGTTGTCACCCGGACAGAAGCTCGGCGTCGTTCCTCCAGAGCCAGTGCCATAACGGTTCTTTCCATCCGTGGTCACGTAGTTGTTCATGCTGTTGTCGAGCGCGCTGGCGGCGGGAAGACCGGAGTTGCACTGCTGCCCAGCGTTGACGAAGGCGGGGTCGTACAGCTGCAAGTTGACCGGAGTCCCGACCGCAGCGGGAAGCACTTTGACGATGAAGAAGTAGCCCTCCTTCTTGTACTCGTCGTTCTTGTGCGACGTGCAGAACTCGACGGTGTTGGCGCTGTCCTCACAGTTCACCGTGCCGTAGCGGTCTCCCTGCGTCTTTCCCGTCTCGGGACCTTCGACGTTCGCCCAGAACTGGGGGTTGCTCGAACAGCTCGCGAACGGCGGGGATGGTAGGGCCGATGTTCCTGCGCCCTTCGGGCTCGGTGAGTTCGTCCCGGCACCAGCGGCAGGCTCGTTTCCGAACGTGTTGCACGGACTGCCCATGGGCGCCGGGCCCGTGTAGTCGGCCATACCGACACGCGAGATCGTGATCCAGTCGGAGCCGATGTAGCTGCCGAACTGGTTCCGGATCTTGGCTGACACGCGAACACGCAGCTGGCTGGGACGGTTGCCGGGTTGCACGTTGATGGTCACGCCCGTGTAGCTCTTGCTGTAGGCGTTGCGCGCCGCCACCTGCTCCGCCGTCGACTTCGCCTGAGCGAAGTCCTGGGGCATGAACACCACCCCGGCGAGTGCGGCTGCGTCAGCGGCTTTCTGGAGCCGCTCCGCCTCGACATACCACCGAGCCGTGTCGACCGAGATCGCGGCGAGCGCCAGGAACAGCACCGGAAGGCACAGCGCAATAGTCAGCGCGACGTACCCGGCTTGGGTACGTCGACGCCGGCGCAGCTGTCGGCGGGTCATGGATGGGTGTTCGGCTTGCACTGCGTGGCCGACAGGGGCTCGAAGGTCATGACAGCCTTGTCAGCAAGCCCGGCGAACCGGCCGAACAGTCCGCTGACGAACTTGTGCGTCACCTTCATGTAGACGCCGATGCTGTCGGCATACGTCACCGAGCCATCTGCGTTCTTGGTCAGGATGCAAGCGTTGATGGACGTCGATGCCCAGCTGCCCTGGTCATAGCGGAACTTGTCCTTCGACTTCTGCCAGACATACGTCACGCAGTTGCCGATCGCGGTGCAGCCAGCGGGAGTGGTCGGCATCGTCGTGTTCGACGCCGACCCGGGGTAGCCCTTCGCGTTCGACCTGTAGACGAAGATGTAGTTGATCGAGTCCTTCGGCATCGCAGTGCCGGCCTTCTGGATCGCATCGGCCGCGGCCTGGGCGAAGGCAGGCGCGTTTGCCGGCGTGCACGGCGGAGGCGACGGAAGGTCTGGGCTCGGACCAGGGCAGATGCCGGGGCCGGCGCCAGGCTCGGCTGAGGCGATGCGCACCCCGGTGCGCACGGCGGAGGACACGGAGACCGCGTCGCGGAGGTAGAGCGAGAACTCCACGATCCCGAAGATCAACACCAGCAGCACCGGCGTCACGAGCGCCGCCTCCAGAGCTACGGCACCCCGGGCAGACTTCGTCGATCGCCGAGGCAAGCCCCCTCGCACGGCTGTCATGCCTAGTGACGCTAGAGACAAACAGGGTCCGTGTCAGGAATTTGCGAAATATATTACTTTCCGGACATCTCGGCCCTAACCACCTGTAGCAGCGAGATCCGCGGCACCCAGGAAGCCCGCGTCCTGACCCAGCTGGGCAGGCACGATGTCAGGCACCCGGCGGTAGTCCCTGCCCGTCAGGTTTTGTGCCAGGACCGCCCGGAGACGTTCGAGATAGAGCTGGCTGACCTCGACCAGTCCCCCGCCGATCACGATCAGTGACGGGTCGAGGGCCGCGGTCAGGCTGGCCAGCCCCGCACCCAACCAGTCCGCGAGAGTCTCGAACAAGGCAACCGCCTCGGCATCACCTGCCAGTGCAGCGTCGCTGACCATCGGCCCGGTCACCTTCGAAGGATCACCGCCGGAGAGGTTGAAGAGCATCCCCGCGTCTCGCCCCTTCTCCGTCACCAGCTCCTGCCCGTAGCGGGTCAAGGCGGTGCCGCTTGCGTACTGCTCGAGACACCCGCGCTGACCGCACTTGCAGAGCTGCCCATCGGGCACCATCTGGATGTGGCCGAACTCGCCACCCATCCCGTTCGCACCGCGCTGGATGTGGCCACCGATGACCAGTCCTCCACCGACGCCCGTGCCGAGCGTCACTCCGAGCAACTCGGAGACTCCGGCGGCTACACCGAACCGGCTCTCTGCCCAGATGGCGGCATTGGCGTCGTTCTCGATCACGACCGGAAGATCGAGACGCTTCTGGAGCTCCTCGTCGAGCGGGTAGTCCCGGAACGGGAGATGCGGGGCGAACATGGCTCGGGACCTGTCGGCGTTGACGTACGCCGCGACACCGACGCCAACGCCCTCGATCGACACCTCGCTGGCGAGCTGACGGACTGCGTCGGCGATCGCCTCGGTCATCTCCTCGGCGCCGGCGTCCTTCGGTGTGGCCACCCGCGAACGAGCCTTGACAGCTCCGTCGCGGTCCACGGCGCCGGCGAGGATCTTCGTGCCTCCGACATCGACGCCCGCGTAGGTGCTCACCGGCCCATCATGCCCGAAGCACGCCGCCCCCCTCCGGCGGCGCGTTCAGTCGACCAACAGCAGGATCGGCACTCCGTTGCCGTTGTACTCCGTCGGTGTTCCGGCCCCAGGGTTCGGCGGCATCGCTTTGGGGTTGATCATCACCACTCGGAAGGACTCGACCTTCACGTTGTTGCCCTGTCCGCTCAGGACCAGGCCGTTCGTGGTGGCGTCGTCCCAGTAGAACTGCGGTAGGGCGGCGTGACCCTTGGTTGCCGTGCCGTTCTCCCCAGTCAGGAAGCAGGCGCGGAAGTCGATGATCGGGAAGGACTTCTTGCCGTTCTGCGGCTGGGTGTTGATGACCGGGATGTAGAAGAACCTCGGAGAGCTGTAGATCGACGGCGAGATCACGACGTCACCGCTGTAGCCCGAGCTGCTCACCTGCGCCACGGTCGTGGTGTTGTTCATGAAGAAGCAGCTGAGCACTTCGCTGTTGATCGTGTAGTTGCCGTAGGTCCGCAGCGGGGGCTTGTTGTTCGCGCCGCCGCAGCCCGCACCGACTGCGGCGGGGCTCGTCAGTCGACCGGGCGCCCCGGGACTCCCACCGACGCCGGTGACGAAACCGGCCGAACCCGGGTTCTGCGGGAAGCCGGTGTCGGTGACCACACAGTTGACGTGCACTCCGGCACTGGTGTCGTCGGACTGGTAGGCCTTCGAGTCCCCGTTGCCGCAGGTGTTGGCGTTGATCGTGTCGGTGTACTTGTTCAGCAAGACGTTTGGGATGTCGATGCCTTTGGCAATGTTGAGGGGCAGCCAACCTGTGTTCGCATTGTTGTTGCTGTCCGTGCGGAAGATCGTCAGCGACCCGAAGTTGCCCGCGCTCTTGTCGTCGTTACAGAAGAGGGTGGCGCTGCCAACTTCCACGTAGGCCATGTTGATCGACACCACCGACCAGCGCTTCGTCCACTTGGGGGTCTTCTTGGTCCCCTCGTCGATGCCTTTCGAAACGCGGATGTAGAACGTCGCACCGTCCTGGCTCGCCGCGGCAGGCGGCAGCTTGAACTTGATCGTCGTGTCGTTACTACCGGCAAGGAAGCTCCCTGCTCCAACCTCGATCGGCGCTGAACCATCCGGCTTGAAGAGGCCGAGCGACATGATCCCAGGCTTGGACGGGTCCGTCGGCGTGGTCGACTTCGTGAGTCCGGGCCCGCCAGTCAGCGTGAGCACCGTGGCCGTGTCGTTCAGCGCAACATTCTTCGGGTTCGCGTTCGGCGCTGCCGTCGTCGGCGCAGTGATCGCTACGCCGTTGTCGTCCGTGGGATTCGCCAAGGTCGGCGGTGACGAGTTCGCCGTCCCGTGGCTGATGATCTGCTGTCCCCAGTCGCACCCGGTGTAGGCGTAGAACGGCAGCGTCGCACCGACGCTTCCGATGGACTTGATGGCGGCGGTTGCGCGGGCACTCACGTTGGTGCTTCCGGTGCCGAACACAGTGGACAGCCCGAACTGAACCTTGGCCTTGGGTGACCGGACCGTGACGTAGTTCTTGTTGGGAATGAGGTTGCCGGCCGCGTCGAAGTAGCCGTAGTAGACGTGGCCGTAACGCTGGATGTCCGCGGCGTTGTTCGAGACGAGCTTCTGTGCCAGGACAGACTGCGTCGGAAGGTTGAAGCCGTCGTCGGTGAGCACCTTGTTGCTCAACAGGTACTTCGCCACCGCCTGGACGACGTCGTCGCCGCTCGCAGGAGTGAGGCTCGTGGCAGGCAGCGCTCCGCCGCCGGCCAGCGCTGCGAAGTCGGCATCGGTCTGGACCTGAGCTCGCCGGTTCATCGCGTTGCCCAGGTCGACGCCCAGCGCGGCCATCCCGAAGAGCACCGCACACGTGATGGCGAAGACGAGCGCGACCGTCCCGCGCTCTGACTTGGCGTGCCGGTTCATCTGGCGACTCACAGGTTGCACACCTCCGCAGTCTTGTCCTCGACCCGGGCGCGCGCCGTGCGAACCACGTGCGCGTCGTTGAGGAACGGCACCAGGGGGAAGTGCATGTTGATGGACTGGAACCTGACCGTGACTGTCACCTGGCCACCCACCGTGACGTTCTGCGCCTGCGGGGCCGCGGGCGTGCTCCCGTCGATGTTCTTGTAGGCCACGGTGACCGTGACCGTGCTGGACTTGGCGGCGCTGCCCAGCTCTTTCACGAGATAGGTCTTGAGCTGCGTCGTGTCCTGACAGTTCCCCACTGAGAGCTCGCGGGCAGCCGAGTTGATCGCGTGCGACCCGGTCTGCGCGGAGTAGAAGTACAGGCCGTACTGGATCAGGCCGAAGATCAGCGTGAAGAACGGGATCAGGATCAGGGCGAACTCGACGACGGCGGCGCCCGACTGGTCGCGGCGACGCCTCCGGAGCGCGCTGAAACCACCGGTCGGCAGGCCGACTCGGCGGGCGTGGCCACAATCCCCCGAGGAATCCGGCCGAACATAGGCGTGGGTATCGCGGCGCAGCATGGTCCCCCGACCCTCTGCTATGTCCCCCTCCGGACAGTCCCATCAGGGTACAAGCCCGGCGATTCGGACCGGTATAGCCCTCCCGGACCATCCAGGTCCACCCGGACAGCCACTCTTGACTCAGCCTTTACTCTTGTCGCTCTCCGCGCCGTCTCAGGGCTGGGAACGGCTATTTGGTGAGCCGGAGGTTGTCCTGGCTGAGCGCGCCGAAGCTGTCTGTCGCGGTCACGTAGGCCTTGATGATGTAGTAGAACGCGTCGTTGTTGTTCGGGCGCGCGCTGTTGGTGTTCCAGTTGCTGGGGTTGTTCGTGCCCGCGCAGTCGGCGGGCCAGGCCTTGCCACCGTTCACATCGGAGCGGTTGCTCTTCATCCAGAACCCACACAGCTCGACTGTCGCGACCGCGTAGACCGGGAAGACGTCGTTGCTGCCCATGGCGTCCGGCGTGCACTGCGGATAGCCGCAGAAAACCGGTACCTGGAAGGTCTTGCCCACCAGGCCGTACCACGGGGTCAGAACCTTGTTGTCGTTGTTCTTCGTGTTGCCAGTGTCCCGCGTCAGGCAGCTCGCGGTCGAGTTGCTGTTCTTTGACTGCCCTGCGCAGTAACTGATCAGTTGCTGGCTCAGTGTCGTCGGGTTGGTCGACGTCGCCGTGGGAACGGGGATCGTCGCAGACGTGCAGCCGTTCGCGATTCGGTCTTCGGTCTCGTTCGCGTTGTACTTGGCGTCTCCAGGGCAGGCGTACCTGTTCCACGTCCCGGAAGCGCCGATTGCCATGCAGCCGGCGTTCGCCTGGTTCGCGAACGACACCTGGGTGACTTTGAGCGTCTGGTTGAGCGCGTTCGAACACATCCCCCACGGGCGAAGGTTGCCGCTCATCCCGTTTCCGGAGACGTCGTACGCCGCCGCGGACCGGCCCTTACTGGTGATCTTCTTTCCCGCGCCCGCCAGCTGACCGAAGGCTGTGGGCGTCGAACCCAGCACCTTGTAGGTGACCTCGACGCCGCGCCCGTTGCAGACCACGCTCTCGATGTTCGTGCCGCTGACGGCGGCGTTCGGCACGTTCTGCTTCATGTACGAGTCGCCCTGCGCCTCTGCTCCCGTCTTCCACGTTGCGATGTTGGCCGCCGAACAGTCCCCCACCATGTGGTCCATGTAGTACTCGGTCGCCGCCAGGGAAGCGGAGTCCGCTCCGGTCTGCAGGTGTCGCCGGTAGACATAGGCCTGTCCGAAGTCCGCGACGAAGCCCGCGAAGATCAGCAACGTGAGAGAAAGCACCGCGATGATCATCGCCACTGCCCCTCGTTCGCCCTGCCGCGGCCGCCTCATGAGTACTCGCATCGGAAGACCCCTTTGCCGGTGACATTGAAGTGGTTGTCCGTGATGAACAGCGGAATGATCAGCTCGCTGTCGTAGGTCAGCCGGACGTAGAGGTTCGTTCCCTTGGGCTGTCCGGTGCACGGTTGCATCGTGTTGTTGGCCGTAGTGCACAAGTTGGATGTCGCGTTCCAGTTGGCGGGCTCCGCCGCACCACGGAAGACCTTCACCTGAACCGCGGACGAGGGCATGTTGATGGTCGCCGCCGAGTCCTTGGCCAGCGAGTTGATCTGGGCGCACGTCGTGCCCTTGATAACGCCCGATCGGGCGGCCTGACGGGCTGCATTGTTCAAGCTCAGATTCTGGGCGAACAACATCCCGAAGGCGATGATGCCGAAGACCACCATCAACAACAGAGGCGTGACGATGGCAAACTCAACCACCGCGGCGCCCTTCTCTTGGCGTCGCGGGGTCGCAGAACGTTCAAACGTGTCGCAGTGCAGCATGGCTCCAAGCCGTCTGCACTGTCCCCCTCCGGACAGTGCGAGTCCAGGTTACGTTCCGGGCGATTCGGACGGATATAGCCCGCCGAGACCATGCCGACCCGACTGATCGGCCAGTAGTCAGTCGGTCCCTTCGTCGTCCCAGGCATCGTCGTCGAGGTCGATCTTCTCGACCGGAGCGACCGTGCGGTGTGCGGACTCCGGCACCTGCGTGGCGAGCATGCCCTGCATCGCCTGCAGCAGGGAGTTCGCGGCGACCGCCAGGTTCGAGCGGACCTCCGGGCTGGTCTCCCGAACGACATTGATGACCTGGCATAACGGGCAGTACTTGCAGTCCTGCCCGTGACCGATGTGGTCGCCGACTGCTCGCACCGACCCGGCAAGCCCGCTCGCGGCACTGGTGGCCGCGGCCGCGTGGTCCGAGCCGCTGTCCTTCGCCCACTCCTGGAGAGCCGAGAGCAGCTTCGCGGTCTCCTCCGCGACCGAGCCGACCTCCTCGCGGCCGCCGGCACGCGGATCGCCGGACGGCGTACCGCCGTCGTTGGTGTGGTCACTCATCGGAGTCCTCCGCGACGAAGCGGACCTTGAGCGCTCCATCGTCGATCTTCGCTCCGCTGATGGTGTGGGCGCGCAGTGCTGTCGGGAGCGCCAGCAGGCGGCGGTACGAGCCGACGGTCACCACGAGTTCGTCTCCATGTCGTGCGAGGTCGATGTCCGACCTGGCTGCAAACGGTAGTGCGATCCGAAGCACGGCACCTTGCGGAGTTCGCGTGATGGTCATCGGGCCCTCACCCACCGGAGCGGCGAGCGGGTCGTCCCCGCCGTACGCCGCAGCCGCGAACTCGGAGAGCGCCTCGACCCCCACCGGCTCCTGCGCGAGGTACGGCGAGCGCCAGATCGGAAGGCCGACGAACGACTGCTCCACCTCGCGCAGCACTGATGCTTGCGCGGACACCCACTGGGCGCGCCATTCGTCAGAGCCGTCGCTGGGGAACACGCGGTTGGCGACGACCCCGTCGACAGTGAACCCGAAGAGACACAACGTGGTCAGCGCGCGTCGAGCCTCGGCAACAACGACCGTCTCAGGGGTCAGCACGAGCCGCACGCTCGAGTCCTTCCCGGTCAGGATCGAGTGGACCTCCTGAAGGTCGGCGTGCAACCGCTCTACCGCGTCGAACACGTCGTCATGCGGCAAAGGCACACCCGTCGCCTTCTTCAACACCGGTGAGATCGCCTTCAGGAGCTTTCCCCTCATGGGAAACACCCGCTCCATGTACCAGCCCAGCGCCTCGGGCAGCGCGAGCAGCCGCAGGGTCTCCGCGGTCGGTGCGCAGTCCAAGACCAGCACGTCCCATTCGCCTGAGAGCGCATGGGTCCGCACCTCGAGGAGGGCGAGCACCTCCTCGGCCACGGGGATGACGGTCAGCTCTTCCGCGGTGATGCGATCGACACCGGCAGCGTCGAGCACCGTCAGCAGGTAGCCCTGGACGTCAGCCCACGACTGCTCGAAGCGACGCTGAGCGTCGACCTGTTGCACGAACAAGTCGGGGGCGACCTGCGTCGGCTCGGCTCCGATCGGCTCGCCGAACGCGTCAGCGAGCGAGTGCGCGGCATCCGTGGAGAGGACGAGCGTGCGGTGACCGGCCGCCGCCGCTGCCGTCGCCGTACCCGCGGCCGCGGTCGTTTTCCCGACGCCGCCCTTCCCGGTGAAGAGGATGGTCCGCACTTCTGACCTACGACGCTTCGAGCGACTCGACGCGCTTCTTGAGGCCCTTCAATGCGGAGTCGATGATGACCTTCTCCGCCTTGCGCCGCAGCATGCCGATCATCGGGATCGCAAGCTCCACCTCGAGCGAATAGGTGACCTCCGTGGTGCCGTCGGCACGGGCGTCCAACTCGTAGACGCCGTCGATGGCCTTCATCATCTTGCCGTCGGCCAGACACCATGAGACCGAGGTGTCGTCGTGCCAGGTGTACTCCAAGGTGTAGGAGTCACGGATCGGCGTCGCATCGATCTCGAAGTAGACCTGCCGCGCCCTCTCCCCCGGCGCTCCGGGTTTCACGACGTCGGCGACCTTCACCCCCTGTGCCCACAACGGGTAGGCCGGGAAGTCCGCTATGACGTCCATGATCGACGCCCGGTCGGCGGTGATGACGATGCTCGACGCGGTCTGGTCGGCCAATGCGCTCGTGCCTCCTCACCCAGCTGTGGTCCGGCGGATCGCAGACGGCGAGCCTATCCAACGAGCGCGACGAACGAGGCCCCGGGCCGGTGACTTGAAAGCGGTAACGTCCTGCCCACGAGGAGGACGTCCGGCGAGGAGGCTGTCTGCGTGCGCGAGTACACCAGTCCGCTCTCGGTTGAGCGGTCGACCACGGGCAGCCTGACTGACGACCTCCTCCGCAACGCCCAGGAGTCACCGGACGATGCGACGCTCAGCCGCAAGACTGACGCGGGTTGGCGCGACGTGACTGCAGTGGAGTTCCTCGAGCAGGTCCGTTCGGTCGCCAAGGGCCTGGTCGCCGCGGGAGTGGGCGAGGGCGATCGGGTGGCGCTCCTGTCGCGGACGCGCTACGAGTGGACCCTCCTCGACTATGCGATTTGGTACGTCGGGGCAGCGACGGTGCCCATCTACGAGACGTCGTCGGAGGATCAGATCGCCTGGATCCTCTCTGACTCGAGCGCCCGGGCCATCGTCGTGGAGGGCTCGGACCACTTGAGCCGCGTCAACGGCGTACGCGCGGACCTCCCCGAGCTGCGGCACACCTGGTCGTTCGACGACAACGGGGTGGACGTGCTCACTGCCCTCGGGGCGGACGTTGCCGATGCCGACCTGGAGAAGAGGCGTACGGCGGTGACGCCCGACTCCGTCGCGACGATCATCTACACCTCAGGCACCACGGGCCGCCCCAAGGGCTGTCTGCTCACCCATGGCAACTTCATGACCGAGCTCGAAGTCGCCGTCCACGAGCTCGACGCGCTTTTCGTCGAGGGCTCCTCGACTCTGCTGATCCTTCCCCTCGCCCACGTCTTCGCGCGGATCCTTCAGATCGGTGCCATCAAGGCCAGGGTGCGACTGGGTCACACCGCTGGTGTGAAGAACCTGCTCAGTGACCTGGCGGAGTTCCAGCCAACCTTCCTCCTCGCAGTCCCCCGGGTCTTCGAGAAGGTGTTCAACACCGCGTCACAGCGTGCTGCGAGCGATGGGCGCGGCGCTTTGTTCGACCGCGCAACAAGCACAGCGATCGCGTACAGCCGCGCACTCGACAAGGGCAAGGTCGGTCCCCTGCTTCGCACCCGGCACGCGGTTTTCGACCGCCTGGTCTACGGCAAGCTTCGCGAGGCTCTCGGTGGCCGGTGCGAGTTCGCGATCTCGGGAGGCGCGCCTCTCGGCGAACGACTGGGGCACTTCTACCGCGGCATCGGCATCACGGTGCTCGAAGGCTACGGCCTCACCGAGACGACAGCTGCGATCACGGCGAACATCCCCGACGCCAACAAGATCGGCACGGTCGGCAGGCCCCTCGAAGGGGTCACGGTCCGGATCGCCGACGACGGCGAGCTCCTCATCCGTGGTGGTCAGGTCATGAAGGGCTACTGGAACAACGACACCGCGACGGCCGAGATCTTGTCCGACGGCTGGTTCCACACCGGCGACATCGGCGAGATCGACGACGAGGGCTTCGTCCGGATCACCGGACGGAAGAAGGAGATCCTCGTGACCGCCGGCGGCAAGAACGTGGCACCCGCCGTTCTCGAGGACCGGATCCGAGCCCATTACCTGGTCAGCCAGTGCATGGTCGTCGGGGACGGCCAGCCCTTCATCGCCGCACTCGTCACCCTCGACCCCGAGGCCCTCGACGCGTGGAAGGAGCTGCACCACAAGAAGGGCTCCCTGGAGGAGCTCACCGATGACCCCGACCTCGTCGCCGAGATCCAAACCGCCATCGACGACGCCAACAGCCTGGTCTCCCAGGCCGAGTCGGTGCGAAAGTTCACGATTCTCCCTGTCGACTGGACCGAGGAGGGCGGCCAGCTCACCCCCAGCCTCAAGCTCAAACGCAACGTGGTGATGCGAGAGTTCCGGCACGAGGTCGAAGAACTGTTCGGGCTCTAGGTCTCGCTTCTCTCGGAGCCCCTGTCTTTCCGGGGTCGGACTGGGGACGGCCGTCGGATCGGTCGGACGCACGGTTCGCTGCACTTGCCTCCCGCCCCAGCCCATCCATGTGAGACCGGACTCCGGCTGCGCTCGTCGGTCAGGGGTGGATGGGTGGTTGGGTGGGTGGGTGGGGGCAGATGAGGCACCCCGCCCACCCACCCCACTCATGTCCAGCCAACGATGGCGGAGCTGGAGCGGCCGGCGGGCTCTCGAGCTGGGGGCGGGTGGCGGCGCGGCGGATGGCACCTGAGCGGAACGTAGAGACGACGCGTGGTGCGCAAGGGCCAGGTCTCACCGGGGCCAAGTGAGGCGCGACACGGGTCGGCCAGTGAAGCGAACGGTGGCATCCGTGGCGCGACAGCCGTCCCCAGCCCGACCCCGCCCACCAGTGGGTCCGAGCGGAGCGCCCAGCCCAGTCCCCAACTTCGGCGGCATCGTCCGAATAGCCCATTTGGGTCACCAAAACACGCATTCCTGAGACGCGGCAGGCGTGAGTGCGGAACTCTTAACTTCGGCTCGCCGGGGGAGGCCCGGCAGGTTCACGGACTGGGGCGCTTCCAGATGCCCTGGACCCACGGACAACTAGGGAGAATCGGGACCTCGCATGGGACGCAGAACAGTTCTGTTGATCGTCGCGGCGCTCATCGCCGTAGTCGGCACCGCGATGGTGGTCATCTACGTGCGCACCGCTGACAACCGGGCGATCGAGAAGCAGGAACCGGTCAAGGTTCTCAAGGCAACCGGGCAGATCGACCCGGGCGAAACCGCCAACTCCGCGATGCAGGCCGGCAAGCTCGAGCTCGCCGACGTCCCCCGCGCGCAGGTGCTGGTCGGTGCGGTCAACACCATCAACAACATCGGCGCTCAGGTCGCGCTCTCGACGATCTACCCCGGTGAGCAGATCATCGCCAGCAAGTTCGGCTCGCCCGGCGACCAGTCCCTGCTCAACATCCCGGACAAGAAGATCGCCGTGTCGATGAGCCTCTCCGACACCGGTCGTGTGGCCGGCTTCGTGTCGCCGGGTAGCGACGTAGCCGTGTTCTCCACCTGCGGCGACGCGACGTACACGCTCTTCGACAAGCTGCCTGTCATCGCGGTCGGTGCGACCACGATCACGAGCACGACGACGACGGACCAGACTGGCACCGCAACCACCGAGCAGCTGCCGAAGACTCTGTTCACTCTTGCTGTCGACCAGACCCAGGCGCAGAAGCTGCTCCAGGCCGCGTCGACCTGTGAGATGGCCTACGGCTTGCGCACCAAGACGTCGATCGTCAAGGCGCCTGCTGCTCCGGCCAATACCGGCAACCTCTTCAAGTGAATTCGGTGATCTGAATGCCGATCATCGTCGAGAACAACCCTTCGAACGCGGAGCTCTTCACCTCGGTAACGGGTGCTGACTCCGAGGTCGTGGGCAGCCTCGATGAGCTCAAGCGCAACTTGGCCGGGAAGGCCGAGGAGTACGCCGTGGTGCTCGGGCCCGCAGTCGACCTGGAGGCGGCGGCCGCTCTGGCCGACACCCTCCGGGTGACACGGCCCGCGACCAGCGTCATCCTCGTCCGCCGACGTGTGGACACGAGTGTCCTCGCTGAGGCGCTCCGTTCGGGAATGCGTGAGGTCGTCGAGGAGCGAGACCTCACCGGTCTCGGAGATGCCGTGAAGAGGGCGCGCCAGGTATGGCGCGCCCTGTCCGGTGCATCGGGCGCGATCAGCTCCGACGGCCCCGTGGGCAAGCTGTTCACGGTGTTCTCCCCCAAGGGCGGCGTCGGCAAGACGACCCTCGCGGTGAACCTCGGGATCGCGCTGTCCAAGGGCGACAAGAAGGTCTGCATCGTCGACCTCGACCTCGGGTTCGGTGATGTCGCGATCACGCTCCAGCTGTTCCCGGCGCGCACCATTGCGGACGCCGTGCCCCTGGAGCTCGACCTCGACATGCCGTCGCTCGAGCCGCTCCTGACGCCGCACCGTAACGGGATCTCCGCCCTCGTCGCACCGGTGCAGCCGGACGCCAAGGACTCGATCCCGCCGTCGTTGGTGTCGAGGATTCTCGTGGTGCTGAAGCAGAACTTCGACTACGTCATCGTCGACACGTCCCCGGCGTTTGATGAGCACGTGCTGCAGGCCTTCGACGAGACCGACGACCTTCTCCTGGTCGCCACCCTCGACGTGCCGACGCTCAAGAACGTCAAGATCGCCGCGGAGACCCTCGACCTGTTGAACTTCCCGAAGTCTCGTCGCCGGTTGATCCTCAACCGGGCCGACGACAAGGTCGGCCTGTCTGCCGACAAGGTCGAGAGCACGCTGGACATGAAGATCCAAGCGCAGATCCCGACGTCCAGCGAGGTCGCGAACGCAACCAACTCCGGCGAGCCGATCATGGCGTCGAACCCGCGCCACCCGGTGAGCCACGCCATCGAGTCGCTCGCCAACGAGCTTGCAGGCTCTTCCGCCGGTGCCGCATCGTCATCGACGCCGTCAGCCCCCGGTTCCCGCGCGGCGGTCCCGCCGAAGCGTGGGCTCCTGCGCAGACAAGGTAGGTAGAAATGAGCAGTCTCGCTGATCGCCTCGCGGCAGCGTCCCGCGACCGGGCGAACGTCGTCTTTCCAGCACAGTGGGATCCGAAGCTTGGAATTCACGTGACTTGAAGTCGCGGC
>JADMIO011621068.1_pt1 | contig 67875 bp, 60 predicted proteins | sample 8958161 | NCBI WGS metagenome assembly JADMIO01 (sample SAMN16585339, study PRJNA669376) | soil metagenome | isolation source: Crop rotation soil | place: USA: Cullars Rotation, Alabama | collected 2011 | reverse complement strand
CCCCGCCGCTCGCGTGACGCCGATGATCGAGCCGACGCACGCGCCGCATCGCGCGACGCTGTGGTTCGACGTCGATGCCGGCCGTCGTGCCAGGATTGCGGACGTCAGCTTCCGGCAGAACGACACCGAAGAACCCTATCTGCATCCGGATATCCGGGTTGGCGAGCCGTACGACGCAGACAAGGTTCGCGAGGAGCTTGATCGCTGGGAGCAGCGGATGCACGGGCAGGGTTACTACCAGGCGCGGGCGACGGTCGCGCCCAACATGCCCGACGACGCCTACCTGATCGTGAGCCTGTCACGAGGGGCGCGCGTGCTGCTCGAGTTCGCCGGGGATTCGCTGCCTGAAAAAGAGCGCGAGCGGCTCGTGCCGATTCGGGCCGAGGCCGCGGTCGATGAGGATCTGCTCGAGGACGCGAAGCTGGCCATCGAGCAGTACCTTCGTGCCCGCGGCTACCGGGACGCCTCCGCAGAGTACTCCCGGGACGACACGACGCCAGGTGTGCTGAAAATCACCGTCAAGGTGACCCGTGGCGCGCATTACACGGTGGACAGCGTCCGCATCACCGGCAACAAGGCGATCGGATCAGCGGAGCTGGAGAAGATCGTCACCGTGTCGCGCGGCCAGGAATTCGTGGCGGCCGCGCTTGACGCACAGGCCGCGGCCGTTGAGGCCGAATACCGGACACGCGGCTTCACGCGGGCCAAAGCGATGCCTGATGGCGCCGTGCTGCCTCCCGATTCGCCAGGCAGCTCCGAACGGCGCGTCGAAGTGACGCTTACCATCGACGAAGGGGCTCGGACCACCGTCCGCTCGATCAACTTCCAAGGCAACAAAGTCTTTACCGAGTCGCAGCTTCAGGACGCCACTCCTCGCGTGGGCGCCGCCTATCTGGCGAAGCAGGTCATTGATGGACGCGATCGGATCGCCATTCGCTACCGGAACCAGGGATACCTGAACATCAACGTCCGCGACCAGACGACGTTCTCCGAGAACAATACCGAAGCGGACGTGACCTACACCATCACCGAGGGCTCCCAGGCCACCGTCGAGCACATCATCATCACGGGCAACGACAAGACGAAGCCGGAGACGATCCTCAATGAGCTGGACATTCGTCCCGGCGAGCCGATCGGCGAGAACGCGCTGGCCAACAGTCGAACGAAGCTGCAGCGGCTGGGGCTGTTCCGTCGAATCGACATTGAGCCGATCGAACGGCCCGGAGAAGCCGCGCGGGACGTGCTGGTGACGGTGCAGGAGGCCGATCGCACGACACTCAGCTACGGCGGCGGTGTGGAGGCAACCGTGCGGGCGCGTCCGACCGGTCCCGGGGGCGCGGCTGAAGACCATATCGACCTGGCGCCGCGCGGCGAGTTCGAGATCGGGCGCCGCAACCTGTTTGGCTCGAATCGATCGGTGAATCTCTTCACGCGCGTCAGCCTCCGCGCCACCGATATTTTGAACAGCAACGCGCCGGCGGTGGATCCCGGTCAACCGGAGAGCAATCTCGGCTTCAATGAGTTCCGGGTGATCGGCACGCTCCGGGAGCCGCGTCTCTTCCATTCGAACCGTGCCGAGCTGCTGGTGACCGGGATCGTGGAGCAGGCGATTCGCACCACGTTCAATTTCGCCCGGAAGATCGCGCGCGCCGAGGTCGGCATCCGGACGACGCCGGCGCTCAGCCTGACCGGCCGGTATTCATTTGAGAAGACCAAGCTGTTCGACGAGATCTTTACGCCCGACAACAAGCCGCTGCTGATCGACAAGCTGTTTCCGGAGGTGCGCTTGTCGAAGCTCGCGGGCTCCTTGATTTACGACACGCGCGACGACCTGGTCGATCCCACCACCGGTCAGCTCTTCATCGTCGACAACGACCTGGCGTTGCGCGCGTTTGGCTCCGAAGTGGGCTTCATCAGAACGCTGGCGCAGAGCTTCTTCTACCGTCCGCTGCCGATGAAGCGGCGAACCGTTGTGGCCTTCGGTGCCCGCGTCGGCCTCGCGCGTGGCTTTGCGCGGATCAAGGACGACCTGGAGGTGCGCGAGCTGCCCGCCAGCGAGCGCTTCTTCGCCGGCGGCGATACGACCGTCCGCGGCTTCTCGCTCGATCGGCTCGGCAACGAGGACACGATCAGCGACACCGGCTTTCCGCTCGGCGGCAACGGTGTCGTGATCCTCAACGGAGAACTGCGAACCAGGCTCTTTGGCCGGCTTCAAGGCGTCGGGTTCATCGATGCCGGCAACGTCTACCCGCTGGCGAGCGACCTGACGTTCACCGATCTGCGTCCGGCCGCGGGCTTCGGGATCCGCATCAACACCGACTTCGGGCCGATCCGGTTTGACCTCGGGTTCAACCTGCACCCGAAGCAGTTTGCCGAGGACCTTCCGCGCGAGCGGCGGACGGTGTTTCATATTTCAATCGGTCAGGCGTTCTGATGACAGCCCAATCCCCAAATCCCAAATCCCAAATCACAAAGGAAACCACGAAGAGCGCGAAGGCGGCGAAGACCGCGAAGAACCTGAAACAGACGATCATGATCTTCGCGCGCTTCGCGATCTTCGCGGTCTTCGCGGTTCAGGCGTCGGCGCAGCAGCTGCTCGACCACGTGGTGGCACGCATCGGCAACTCGGCCCTGACGCAGACCGACGTGGACTTTGCGGCTGCTTTTGGCGTGGTCGATCCGAAAGCCGGTGATCCGGTGAAGCAGATGATCGATCGTCGTCTGGTGATTGGCGAGGTCAACCGGTTTCCGCCGCCGGAGCCGACCGCGACGGCGATCGACGAGGTGGTCGCGCGGATGAAAACGACGGCTGGCAGTCAGGCGGCGGCGGTGATGAAGCGAACCGGCGTGGACGAGAAACGGCTGTCGGAGTTTGCGCGCGAGACGCTGCGCATTGAGGCCTACATCGCGCAGCGGTTCGGGAACGGCCCGCGTGCCGATCAGCAGCGGACGCAATGGCTGGACGGTCTTCGCAGCCGCGGCGACGTGACCGAGTTCAGCCTCCGACCATAGCGATGCGCAGCACCTCGATCGCGTTGAAGCCGGCGTGGCTCACGATCGCCGCGATGCTGCTGCGGCGCCACAGATAGATCACCGCCCACACGCCGCCGAGCACTCCCGTCGTCACCGCGGCATCCCATCCCTGCACGGCGTGCCCGAGTCCGAACGCGATGCTCAGCAGCACCGCGCCAACGACCTCACCGCCGAGCAGGTCGAACCGACGCAGCAGGAACGCGCGCTGCATCTCCTCGCGCACACCGCCGGCCAGAATGCCGACCGCCGCGAATGCAGCTGCGTTCATCGCGCCGCCGGTCGCCATCTTCTCGAGCGGATTGGTTTCCACGTTATGGAGCGCCGGCACGAACAGCCGGATGGTGGTGAGCAGGACGACCACGATCATCAGCACCACCGGGATGAACGAGACGCCGAGAATCGTTTCCTTCCACACCGTGCGTCGTCCCAGCCATAGCTCGGCGACGCTCTGGCCGTGAGCCCTCGTCAGGAACACCATCAGCGCGATCAGCAGAATCGTGTCCAGCACCGACATGGTGACGACGAACGAGAGCGAGTAGCTGCGGTCCGGGTTGAGCGGATGCCACCCGAAGGCAACCAGTAACGCCTGAAGGAATAACTGGGTCGGGATGCTCGAGCACAGGAGCATTTCGACGATGGCCAGGACCCGCCGCTGTCCCAGAGTGCGGGCATTCAGCGGGGCGATGGGGCCGATGTGGCTTTCCTGTGAGGGAAATTCGTCAGTCAATGGCTGTGCTGGATCGTGTAAAACCTACAAAGTACCATCGACTCGTCTAATGTCGAACCCATCCGTTGAACGTGTCCTCATCGTTGAGGACGAACCGAGCGCGCGCGTCGGGCTCACCGAGCTCGTGCGCACGTGGGGATTTACGGCCGAAGCGGCCGCCGACGGGGAAGAAGCGCTCAAGAGCGTGACGTCCTTCCGTCCGTCCATCATCATTACCGACCTCGTCATGCCGCGCATGGGTGGCCTCGAACTGCTCAAGGCCCTCAAAGACGACGGCGCGGAGTGCACGGTCGTCCTGCTGACGGCCCAAGGCAGCGTCGAAACCGCCGTTGAAGCTATCAAAGAGGGTGCCTACGACTACCTGACGAAGCCCGTTGATCCGCAGCGGCTGAAGATCCTGCTCGACAAGATCGTCGAGCGCCAGGACACGTTGCGCGAGGTCAAGGTGCTGCGTCGCCAGCTCCGCGAACAGGGAAGCTTCGGCAGCATGATCGGCAGCAGCCCGACGATGAGGAAGGTGTATCAGATCGTCGAGCAGGCGGCGCCCACGTCGGCGTCGGTGTTGATCTGGGGCGAGTCCGGTACCGGCAAGGAGCTGGTCGCCAAGACTATCCATCAGCTCAGCCCGCGGGCGCAGCAGGCGTTCGTCCCGATCAACTGCGCGGCGATTCCCGAGACGCTGCTCGAGAGCGAGATCTTCGGCCACGAGAAAGGGGCGTTCACCGGCGCGACCGATCGGCGCGAGGGCTGCTTCGAGCTCGCCGATCGCGGCACGCTGTTTCTCGACGAGATTGCCGAGATGACGCCGGCCACGCAGGTGAAGCTGCTGCGCGTCCTGCAGGAACGGACGTTCCGCCGATTGGGCGGCCGTCACGAGCAGACGGTGGACGTCCGCGTCATCGCCGCAACAAACGTGGTGCCGGCAGACGCGGTGAAGAACGGCAAGCTTCGCGAGGATCTCTTCTACCGTCTCCACGTCTTCGCCATCGAGCTGCCGCCGCTGCGCCAGCGCAAGGAAGATCTGCCGCTGCTGATCCAGTCGTTCATCGCCGAGTTCAACTCGCGCAACAACAAGCGCGTGTCGGCGGTGGAGCCGGCGGCGATGAAGCTGATTGAGCAGTACCACTGGCCGGGGAACGTCCGCGAGCTGCGCAATGTCGTCGAGCGGGCCGTGATTCTCAGCTCCGGAGAGTTCCTCGAGCTGAAGCACCTGCCGCCGTACGTGACGGAGACGCCGGCGCCGGTGGCGCCTACCGGCGGATCCGCGTTGACGCCGGGGATGACCGTCGAGGAGGCGGAGAACCGGCTGATCGTGCTGACGCTCGAGCACGCGCGCGGCAACAAGACGCGCGCGGCGGAGATTCTGGGCATCAGCCTGAAGACGCTGCACAACAAGTTGAACAAGATGCGGGGCCGGACGTCGGAAGAAACGATTTCCTCGTAACGCCATGCGCCTGAGCATCCGTGCCAAGCAGATCGCCGGCGTCACCGCCATCGTCGGCGTGACCGTCGTGGTGCTGAGCGGGCTGTACCTCGCCTATCTCGCCGGCTTCATCGTGCAGGAAAGCCATTCGCGCGCGCAGAACCTCGGCTACACCATCCTGCATCGCGTGACGCAGCTCGAAATCGACCCTGTCGATCGATGGGCGGCGTTGAAGAACGACTCGGGTCTGCGTTCCATCCTCGACGCCAGCATCTACGACCAGACAGTCATCAGCGCGACCATCGTCGACACCAACGAGATCGTGGTGATGGACCGGGAGCCGCGGATGGTGGGCGAAAAGGCGCCGACGCGCGGCAACCTGGCCGATCTCGCCGAGGCCGGCTGGTTTGAACGGCTGCGCGTCATCTACTCCGGCGACGGCCGGACGCTGGAGACGCGTCAGCTGATGAACGTCGGCGACGAGCGATTCGGCTCTGTCCGCATCGCTGTTTCGACGCTCCTGATGCGGAGCGCCCTGGAAGACGCCCTCAGCCGGGCGCTGCTGACCGTCGTCATCGCGCTGCTCATTGCCGTCTTCGTGTCGGGACTGCTCGCGCAGATCGTCTTGCGGCCGATTCACGTGATCCGCAGCGGCCTGACGCGTCTCGGCCGCGGTGAGTTTGGCGTCACGCTCGACCTGCCGCCGGGAGACGAGTTCAGCGAACTGGGGACGTTCTTCAACACCGTCAGCCGGCAGTTGTCCGCCGATCGGTCACAGCTGGCCGATCAGAAGGCCAATCTCGAATCGCTCGTTGAGCATCTCGAAGACGCCGTGGCGATGTTCAATCCGGCCGGCGAGCTGCTGTTCACGAACCCGGCGATGCAGTCCACGTTTGCGACCAGCAGCATCGGCAAGCCGGTGAGCGCGCTGCTGGCTCCAGGCCACCAGTACCGAACACTGATTGAGGAGACGCTGGCGATGCGCCAGTCGCGCGGGCCGGTGCAGATGGGCGACGACCTGGCGATTGCCCACGCCATCGCCGGCGCCAACAACGAGCTGGTCGGCATCCTGCTCGTCGTTCGCAATCTCGCGTACGTCTCACGGATGCAGTCGACCATCGCCTACTCGCGCAAGCTCGTGGCGCTCGGACGACTGACGGCCGGCATTGCGCACGAAGTGAAGAATCCGCTCAACGCGATGATGATTCACCTCGAGCTTCTGCGGACGAAGATCCGCAAGGCGATGCTCGTGCCGGTTGGCGGCGGCACCGCCGTCGCCGAGGCCGCGCGTCCCGACGATCGGCTGCTGCAACACGTCGAGGTGATCGAGACGGAAATCCGCCGGCTGGACGAGGTGGTGCAGGGCTTCCTGAAGTTCACGCGGCCGGAGGACCTCCGGCTGCAGGCGGTGCGCGTGTCGGCGCTCATCGAGGAAATGATGCCGATCCTCAAGCCTGAAGCGCAGAAGCACCACGTGCGAATCGTCGTCCAGGCCGCCGACACTCAGCTGGCGGTCAATGGTGACGCGGCAATGCTGCGTCAGGCCCTCCTCAACCTCGCGATCAACGCCTGTCAGGCGATGCCGAACGGCGGCGAGCTGCGGCTGGCCTGGGCTGCTGGTTCGGGTAACAGGGTCGAGCTTCGCGTCGAGGACACCGGGGTCGGAATTCCGCCCGAGCACCTGGACCGCATCTTTGACCTGTACTTCACAACGAAGGATCATGGAACAGGCATCGGCCTTTCAATGGTCTACCGGATCATCCAGATGCACGACGGCGAGGTCGAAGTCGAGTCCACGCCGGGCCGCGGCACCACGTTCAGGCTGCTGCTGCCGAAAGCTGAGTAGCCAAATGAATTCAGAATTCAGAATGCAGAATTCAGAATGTAAGAGGCCCGGGGCAATCGTCGGTAGCTCGTGGCGGCGCTGGCTTGCCTTGCCTGCATTCTGCATTCTGCATTCTGCATTGCTGGTGTCCCTGACGGCCTGCGGCGCCAAAGCCAAAGCCCAGACACTTCCTGACGGGCCGCCGCTGGCCGTGCCTGGGGCGCCAGCTCACGAGATCGTGATCGAGCAGGTCGCCGAGGCGCCGCCTCCCGAGCCGGAGCCTGTCCCGGAGCCTGTGGCCCCGGCGCGTCCCGCGGTGACCACCAGAACGCAAACGCGCCCGCAGACCCCGCGGGTGGAAACGCCGGCTGCCACTCAGCCGACTGTTGCCCCGCAGCCGACGCCTGACCCGCCGGTCCGCGCGGCTCCCGCTGCGGCCGCCGGGGATGAGAAGAAGGCGAAGGAACTCATCGCGAGGGCGACGGATCTGCTCGACAACAAGGTGGACTACAAGAGACTGAGCGCCGAGGGAAGACAGCAATACGAGCAGTCCAAACGCTTCCGGGATCAGGCGGATCAGGCGATGAAGGACCGGAATCTGTTGCTGGCGGTCACACTCGCCGACAAGGCTGCCACGCTTGCAGCTGAGCTCGTTCGCTAACCCGGGCGAGGAGAATCCTCCGGCTTGGACGAGACCCGCACGCAACGCGTCGCGACGCTCCTGCTGCTGACGCTCGCCTACATCGCGGCCGGTCGCCTCGGCCTCCTGCTCGCCTTCGCCAACGAAAACGCCAGCCCGGTGTGGCCGCCGACGGGCCTGGCCATCGCTGCGCTGCTGCTGATCGGCAGGCGCGCCTGGCCCGCCATCACGATCGGTGCGTTCGTCGTCAACTACCTCAACTCGGGTTCGATCCCGGCATCGCTCGCCATCGCCGTCGGCAACACGCTTGAAGCGCTCGCCGGCGCGTGGCTGGCCAATCGCTTCGCGCGCGGCCGCGCGGCGTTCGACTCAACCGGCGATGTGCTCCGCTTCATGGTCATTGGCGCGGGCGCGTCCGCGATCGCCGCATCGATCGGCACCGTCACTGTCGCGGTCGGCGGTCTCGGCAACCAGATTGACCACCCGTCCGACATCTGGCTGACGTGGTGGCTCGGCGATACCGTCGGTGCCATCGTCGTCGCGCCGATCATCATCCTGTGGGATCGCCGCCCCTCGCTCGCGGAGTTCGGGAGGCGATTTCCGGAGCTGCTGGCGATCCTGACAACGCTGGTCCTGTGCGCATACGCCGTCTTCACCCCGTGGCCCGCGGGCCGGCCAGACTTTCCGGTCGTGCTCATTCCGGTGTTGCTCTGGTCGGCATTCCGCTTTGGCGCGTGGTTCACGGCGGTGTCTTCGGCGATCGTCGTGGTGATTGCGATCCACGGAACGCTGCGCGGCTGGGGGCCGTTTGGTCGCTGGTCGTTGAACGATGCGCTGCTGATCCTCCAGACCTTCGTCGGCATGACGACGACGATGATGCTGTCGGTGGCGGCGGAGGTCGCGCGCCGGCGCGACGTGGAGCACGACCTGCGCCGGCTCAACGAGGCGCTCGAGCAGACGGTCACGGTGCGGACCGAGGAACTGCTCAAGGTGAACGATCGGCTGCTCGAAGCGCAGGAAGTCGCACACGTCGGCAGCTGGGAATGGGACATCGCTGCGGATCGCGTGTGGTGGTCGGACGAGATGTACCGGATTTACGGCGTCGATCGCGGCGCGCCCATCGGCTACGAGGCATTTCTGAATCGCCTGCCGGCTGGCGATCGGTCAGAAGTGGACGCCCGCGTGCGGCAGGCGATGGCGGATGGGCTGTCATTCGAGTTTGAGCACCGGGTGGTCCGTGATGACGGGCAGACCCGCACGCTCTACGGCGCGGGGCGCGTCATCTTCGACGCCGAGTCGCGGCCGATTCGGATGGTCGGCATCGGCCACGACATCACCGAGAGGAAAGAGGCGGAAGAGGCGCGGGCGCAGCTGATTCTCGAGCAGGCGAAGCGGCAGGAAGCAGAGGAGTCCAGCCAGGCAAAGGATCAGTTCCTCGCCATCCTCTCGCATGAGCTGCGCACGCCGCTGAACGCTGCGCTCGGCTGGGCGCACATGCTGCGCGAGCTGCCGCGCGACGCCGCCAACACGCAGCGAGCCGTGGACACCATCTATCGCAACCTGCTCGCCCAGTCGCGCCTGGTGTCCGACATCGTCGACGTGTCACGCATTTCAAAGGGCGCGCTGACGATCGAGTCGGCGCCCGTGGACCTGGCGGTGATCATCAACACCGCAATGGACATGGTGCGCGAGCCGGCGCGCGTCAGACGAATCACGCTGGAGTCGAACGTCCACGACGATGCCGTGAAGCTGATGGGCGACGCGAAGCGGCTGGAACAGGTGTTCTGGAACCTGCTGTCGAATGGCGTACGGTTCGGGCGCGAAGGCGGACAGGTGAGCGTCAACGCCGAGCTCAACGACGGATGCGTCCGCGTCACGGTTGAAGACGATGGGCCAGGGATCGATCCGGCGTTTCTGCCGTTTGTCTTCGAGCCGTTCCGTCAGGCCGATGCGTCGCCGCGCCGCGCGCACGACGGTCTCGGTCTGGGCCTCGCAATCGCGCGGCATCTCGTGGAACTGCATGGCGGGAGCATGACGGCGGCGAACCGCGCACGCGGTGGCGCGCAGCTGACCGTGGTGCTGCCGACTGCTAGAAAGTGACACCCATCCCGAAGTGCGCCCGCACGTTGCCCACGCGCGGCTTCGCGATATCCAGATCCATGATGAACGGACCGGCGCCCAGGTAGATGCCGCCGCCGATGCCGCGGTCGAACGGCCGATCCTTGTACCGCTCGCCGTCGTTCCACGCCGTCCCCGCGTCCACGAACGCCTTGAACCCGAAGCGGCCGACGTTGAGCGGTGAGTTCATCGGAATCCGCAGCTCCGCCGACGTGGCGAACAGGTTGTCGCCGGCGCGGTGACCGGTTTCGTATCCGCGCACCGAACCGCTGCCGCCGAGCAGGCTCTGCTCCGCGAACGGCAGAGGGCTGTCGCTTCTGATCGCCTGCGCGCGCAGCGCCAGCACCATCGAGCTGCGCGGCAGGCCGATATAGCCTCGCGCGTCGGTGGACCAGCGCCCGGCGTCGCCGCCGAAGTAGAGCCGCTCCCACCCGACGCGCGTATGAATCGCATTGCGTGGAAACGACGGATCGATTCGCGTGTCGACGACCGTGTGGACGCCGACGGCGCTGTGGCGATGATCGTAGTCCGGTCCGAACTGGACGTTGGCGACGCGCGCATCGACGCCGGCACGCAGCCACGTTGAGACGAGTCGATCCGCTTCCACGCTCGCCTCGGTGCGCCGATCCGGGACCTCGAAGAACGGGTTGACGCGCCGATAGAGCGACACGCCTCCGCGCACGATCGAGATGGGTCCGTCGAACGAGCGCTCCGCTTCGAGGCCGATGCGCCGCTCGCCGCCCCAGGTCATCGGCACCGACACGCGGCTGCGGTCGCCGAGCGCGTCCTTGTAGGCGAGCCGCGCGCCGTAGGTGAAACCGTAGCCGTCTTCGTGCTTCAGGATCGGCATCCACATCTGCATGGCGCGAAGCTTTTTCAGCGGACCAGGAGTCAGGTCGGTCTTGCTGACGGCCGGATGCTCGTCCACGACGATCATCACGAGGACCTGAGACGGGTCGGTGATCGAGAGATAGCGCTTGCGCAGCTCCACGCCCTCGAACCGGTGCGTGGACTTCAGCTTCTGCTCGGCTTCCTTCAGCCGCGCCTCGTTCACCTCACCGCCGGCCGCCAGGCCGCTCAACGCGAGCACGTCTGCATCGGGTGTCGTGTGGTTGCCGTGGACGCGAATCTCGGTGATCTTCTCCGGCGCCTGCGCGGCAACCTTTACCGCGAAGCTCGCGACGAGCGCGAAGCACGCGAAGATCAACAGCGTGTTCTTCGCCTTCGCCCCATTCACGTTCTTCGCGGTTTCTTCTTCGGCTTGGGGGTTGGCAGTTGGAAGTTGGACGTTCATCGGATCTTCCTCGTGACTTCCGGCAGCCGATAATCGCGATACTTCACGTCGTATTTCGCTTCGAGTGGCCCCGCCGCCGAGCCGAGGCGGAATCGCATGCCGACGGACGTGGGCAGCCACACGTTGGCGAACGGCTCGCCCATCTCCATCGTGGCACGCGCGCTCTCGAAGCGGATGAGCGTCCGGCCGGGGAGGAAGTCGAGATCCTGGAAGCGGAACTCGTATTTGAGGATCTGCTTCTCGGCCGGATCGACCCACAAGGTGACGAGCGACACCTTGTTCATCTTCACTTCGATGTCGCGCTCGAATTCGTCTTCCTTGTCGCAGTTGCCGTTCTTGCGCTGCTCGCACGGCGGCTTCTTCTGTTCATCGTCGAACAGCTTCTTCGGGTAGTACTCGATCTTCAGGACGTCGCGGTCCAGCATCTTCTCGCGGCCGGCGAGCGCGTAAGAGCCGGCGTCGAACTTGAAGCGCATGAAGTTCGCGGACCGGATGAATCCGGGCTCGAACGTCTGGCTGATCACATCGTCCACGGCGCCGGTCAGGACGAGATCGCCGGGCACCGGGGAGATCTGCACCTGCGAGTCGCCCTCGGCTTTCGCGCCAGCTTTCGCGCGTTTGCTCTCCCGCTCGGTGCGCCGCTTCTCGGAGTTCTGCGCATTCTTCAGCCACTGGTCTTCTTCCTTGCGGCGCTTCTCCTCGTCGATGGCGACGCCGTCGGCTTTCACGGGGCTGCGGACGAAGAAGCCTTCGCGCGGAAACCAGAGGTACTCGCGTTCGTAGCCGAACAGGCGGAAGACCGCGAGCGCGGTGATCTGCAGCGTCTCGCGCTCGCCGAGCGTGTACTGCTGCAGCTTCTTCCAGTTCTGGTCCCGGTGGTCGAGCACCTGGGACATCAGCGTGTCGATATCCGACTGGGCAGACGGGTGGATGACAAGGGCCGCGGCAAAGCACACGGCGGCAAGGAAGACACGCACGGTCACGCTCCGGGAGGCAGGCGCTGGCTGCTGTGTATTACGCATCGGCGGTCACTCCGGGTGCAAGAAAAACCTTGGAAATTCCTTGGGATTGTCGCGCATCTTTCCGCGGTATTGATCCGTAAGAGTGTTCCAGGAGGGCGATATGCGGACGATTGTGATCCCGGCGGCCGGAGCGCTGGCCTTGCTGCTGGCAGGGACCCAGGCGCGGGCAGAGGGCACCGACCGGAAGTTCGTGTCTGGCGGGACCGTCCGTCTCGAGTTGGCGGCCGGCGAGTATGAGATTGTCGCCTCGAGGGACGATCACATCCGGGTCAGCTGGCCCGACCGGGGCAAGGACGCCGACGTCACCGTGCGGATTGATCCGAAGGCGTCGAAGGCCACCATCACCACCGAGACGCCGTGGAAGGATGGCCCGTCGATTCGTATCGAGCTGCCGCGCCGGACGAACATGATCGTCAAGCTGACCGCGGGGGACCTGAAGATCGCAGGTGTCGAGGGGAGCAAGGACGTCTCAGCGCACGCCGGGGACGTGAAGATCAGCGTCGGCTCGCGGGATCAGTATCGCTACGTCAAGGCGTCGGTCAGCATCGGCGACCTGAACGCCGGTCCGTTCAACATCAACAAGGATGGGTTATTCCGATCATTCGAGTGGACGGGGAAGGGCCAGTACGAGCTGCGCGCCCACCTGATGGCTGGCGATCTGAGGCTGGACTAGTAGCCACGTCGTGACCTACTTGACGTTAATCCGCTGTGTGACCTCGGCCAGCCGGTAGTCGTAGTACTCGCTCGCGTAGCGGCCCTTCACGTTGCCGCTGGCGAAGGCGATGTCGAATCCAATCTGAATCCTGCGCGGGAGCCAGACGCCTGAAAACGGCTGGCTCATTTCCATCGACGCGTTCAGGCTCTCGAGGCGCATCAGCCACTGGCCGGGAAAAAACGACGCGTCCACGTTCTGAAAGTCGTACTTGACGATCTGCCGGTCCGCCTGGTCGACCCAGAGCGTGACGAGCGACACCTTGTTCATCTGCTTGCCGATTTCCTTGTTCCGCTCGCGCAGCTCGCGGTTCGGTCGCCCGCGCCCGCCGGTGAACATCTTCATCGGGTAGTACTCGACCTTCAGGACATCCTTGCCCTCATACTTCTCGCGCCCGACGAGCGCATACTGGCCCTCCTCGAACTTGAAGTCCAGAAAGTAAGCGGCTGAGACGAAGCCCGGTTCCAGCGTGTCGCGCAGTTCCGTCTCCAGGCTCGTCGTCACGCCGCCTGGTCCGATCCCGATCGTCACCTTGCCGTCATCGGCCGCCGTTGGCTGCTTGCCGGCGGTGATTTCGGCGCGCCGCTTCTCGCGGAACCTCTCGCGCGCCAGCCAGCGCGCTTCCTGCTGACGGCGATCCGATTCGCCGATCTTCACGCCATCCGACGTCAGCGGGCTCTTGATGAAGAACCCGTCGCGCGGGAACCACTGATACTCGCGCTTGGAGCCGTAGACCTTCCGCCCATCGAGCGCCGTGACATCCATCGTCTCGCGCTCTTCCAGCACGTACTGCTGCAGCTTCTTCCAGTTGTCGTCGCGCTTGAGCAACACGCGCCCCATCAGCGCATCGAGATCCGTCTGCGCAACCGGAGTCGCGACAGCCACGCTCGCGAGCGCGCCCGCGACCAGCAGCAGAATTCTTCGAAACATCTCGCCTTAAGACTATTCCCTAATTCCTTCAGCCTTATCCCTGGCCCAGCCCTTGGGCCTCAGGCCTTATTCCTTGGGCCGTCAGCGAAGGAAGGAAGGCGCGGGGAAGGTTTGATCCTCCCCCGGTGCATAGGTAGGTGCCTGCCGCGCCGAAGCGCGGTAGCTAAGGCGGCTTGGTTCCCCGCCACTTTCGCTGCGGGGGTGGGAAACTTTCGAACTGCCCGCCTATAGAGCAGGCGATGTGCCAACCCTCGAAGCGCCTTATTTCCCGGCAAAACGAACTCAGCCTGGGGTTTTTGACGGCCATTGGGACATCAACCACCACAACCCTGTGTAGGGCTGAGCTCTTCGATGTGTAGCGGACGGCTCACCTGTTTCTTTCCTTATTCCTTCCACCCTTTTCCCTTATCCCTGAGACAGCCCTTCGGCCTTGTGCCTTGGCCCTTAGGCCTTAAAATGAAGCAACATCTAGCGCATGCCCTAAAAGACAGGCGCAACATCTTGTGGTTTTGGTGTTGACAAAGCCGATCGGCGGGCGCACACTCGGGCCTTCGCGCTCACGGCTGGTGACGAGAGGCAATCCCAGGTCTCGCGGCTTCAGTCAGTAAAGTCCGGGCGCCTATCACGACATTCAAAACCCTTGCGGGCCGGTGCCTCGAGGGTGGAAGTGCCGGTCAACGCCGCTCAGCGGCGATGGCTTTGTTTTGGGCTGAAAGAGATCAAGGTCGGAGGAAACATGGACGAAAGAGGCCCTGCCCGCGAAGCTGCTCCCGCCGGTCAGCAGGTAACGAGCGGAACTCCTGAAACCCAGGCGCGTACCAAGAAGACCAGCGAGCCGCGGAGCGGCGAGCAAAAGGAAGCTGGCCGGACGCCTTCGACGCCGGGGCTCGAGTTCTCGCGTTACTTCACCCTGCCGGGCGTGGACCCGTTCGACGAAGTGGAGTGGGAAGTCCGCTCTGCCGTCATCGGCAACGAGAAGGGCAAGGTCGTTTTCGAACAGCGCGACGTTGAGATTCCCAAGTTCTGGTCGCAGCAGGCCACGAACATCGTGGTCTCGAAGTACTTCCGCGGACAGCTCGGAACTCCGGAGCGCGAGAGCTCGGTCAAGCAGCTGATTGGCCGCGTTGCGGACACGATCACCGGCTGGGCGCGCGCGCAGCATTACTTCGCAAGCGAAGACGCGCTGATGGCATTCAGCCACGAGCTGAAACATCTGCTCGTCTACCAGAAGGCGGCGTTCAACAGCCCCGTGTGGTTCAACTGCGGATTCGAAAAAGCGCCGCAGTGCTCGGCCTGCTTCATCAATTCGGTGCAGGACACGATGGACTCGATCCTCACGCTGGCGAGGACCGAGGGGATGCTCTTCAAGTTCGGATCGGGCACCGGCAGCAACCTGTCGGCGATCCGTTCGTCGGCGGAGCTCCTTGCCGGCGGCGGCACCGCCTCCGGCCCGGTGTCGTTCATGAAGGGCTACGACGCATTTGCCGGCGTCATCAAGAGCGGCGGCAAGACGCGGCGCGCGGCGAAGATGGTCATCCTCAACGCCGAGCACCCCGACATCATCGACTTCATCAACTGCAAGGTTGAGGAAGAGAAGAAGGCGTGGGCGCTGATCGACGCCGGCTACGACGGCTCGTTCACCGGGGTGGCCTACGGTTCGGTGTTCTTCCAGAACTCCAACAACAGCGTGCGCGTGACCGACGACTTCATGCGCGCCGTGCTGGACGACGGCGACTGGCAGACGAAGGCGGTGGTCGACGGCCGGGTGATGAGTACCCACAAGGCGCGCGACTTGATGAAGGGCATTGCCGAAGGCACGTGGGTCTGCGGCGACCCGGGCATGCAGTTCGACACCACCGTGAACGACTGGCACACCTGCACCGAGACGGCGCGCATCAACGCCAGCAACCCGTGCTCGGAATACATGTTCCTGGACGACTCGGCCTGCAACCTCTCGTCGATCAACCTGATGAAGTTCGTCAAGGACGATGGCGAGCTGGACGTGGCGGCGTTCAAGGCGGCGTGCCGCACGATGATCACCGCGCAGGAGATCATCGTGCCGAACTCGAGCTATCCGACGAAGGCCATCGAGCGGAACAGCCACGACTACCGTCCGCTCGGTCTGGGTTATGCGAATCTTGGCGCGCTGCTGATGTCGCGCGGCCTGCCGTACGACAGCGACGAAGGTCGCGCGTACGCAGGCGCGATCACTGCGGTGATGACCGGCGAGGCCTACGCGCAGTCAGCGCGAATCGCGCGCGATCACGGCGGTCCGTTCGCGGGCTACGAGAAGAATCGGGACTCGATGATGCGCGTGATGCGGAAGCATCGCGACGCGGTCACCGAGATCAATGCCAAGCACGTTCCAACCGATCTCTTCGCCGGCGCGAAGCAGGCGTGGGACGAGGCGGTGGAGCTGGGCGAGGATTTCGGGTATCGCAATGCACAGGCGACGGTGCTGGCCCCGACGGGGACCATCGGCTTCATGATGGACTGCGACACCACCGGTGTTGAGCCCGACATCGCGCTGGTCAAGTACAAGAAGCTCGTTGGCGGCGGGTTGATGAAGATCGTCAACCAGACGGTGCCTCCCGCGCTCGAAAAGCTTGGCTACACCAAGCCCGAGGTTGAGGCGATCGTCCACTACATCGACGAGAACGAGATGATCGAAGGTGCGCCGTTCCTCAAGGACGAGCACCTGCCCGTGTTCGACTGCGCGTTCAAGCCGGCCAACGGCGAGCGGTCGATTCACTACATGGGCCACATCAAGATGATGGGCGCCACGCAGCCGTTCATCTCCGGCGCCATCAGCAAGACCGTCAACGTGCCGCGCGAGGCGACCGTCGAGGACATCGAGCGGGCGTACATCGAATCGTGGCGCCTGGGCGCGAAGGCTATATCGATCTACCGCGACGGCAGCAAACGGACTCAGCCGTTGAACACCTCGAAGGCGGGCGTAGCCGACACCCGGAATAATGTGAAGGGTGACGTGTCCGGCTTCAGCCGGACCGACGAGGTTCGGGAAATCGTGAAGGAAGTCGTCAAGATCGTCGAGACGCCGAAGCGCCGGAAGCTGCCGGACGAGCGCCACTCGATCACCCACAAGTTCGACATCGCCGGCCACGAGGGCTACATCACCGTCGGCCTGTTCGACGACGGGACGCCTGGCGAGATCTTCCTGACGATGGCAAAGGAAGGCTCGACGATTTCGGGCTTCGCGGACGCCTTCGCGCAGGCAATCTCGTACTCGCTGCAGTACGGCGTGCCGCTGCAGGCGCTGGTGGACAAGTTCAGCCATGCGCGCTTCGAGCCGTCGGGGATGACGAAGAACCCCGAGATCCGGTTCGCGAAGTCGATCGTGGACTACATCTTCCGGTGGCTGGCGACGAAGTTCCTGTCGCCGGAGGCGCAGTTCCACGTCGGCGTGAACGTCAGAGAACCGAGAGCTGATGCGCCGCCCGCGAAGCCAGCACCCGAGGCGCCCGCTCCAGCGGCGGATGTGGCTTCAAGCCCCTCTTCTGCGGCTTCCGGCAACTCCTCTTCTGTGGCTTCCGGCTTTAGCCGGAAGGAAACCGCGCCGAAAACCAAGTCCTCGGAGTTCGCAGCGATGCGGAATCAGGAGGATGCGCCGCCGTGCAGCACCTGCGGGTCGATCATGATCCGCAGCGGCAGTTGCTACAAGTGCGCGAACTGCGGCACGACGTCGGGCTGCGCCTAAAGAACAGGCCTAAGGCCTGAGGAATCAGGCCCAAGGGCTGGTCAAGGAATAAGGGGTATTTCGATTCGTGGCTTCCGCCTTCAGGCGGAAGGAGTAACAGCCAAGGGCACGAAGGACTCACGTCCTCGTGCCCTTTGTCGTTCTGGCGCGACCGGTCCGCGTTCTGGTATCAGGCTGTGATTGGGATGCCGTCCCGCCGGTCGCGGGGCGCCGCAGATAATCGGATATGGTCGACCCTGCTGACACTCATGGAAAACGCGTGGCGATGATCGCGTGGGGCGAGAAGGAAGACGGCTCCTTCCGAGTGGGTGTCTCGGCTTCGACCAGTTCGCGACGATCAGAGGGCCATGCTCCTTGATGCTGAATACTCCTTCTCGGTCATCGTCGGAAACCTGGAGAGCGGGAAGGACGCTTCAGCCTTTCAGTCGACGGGTCTGCGATGGCCAGGTGCCGTTGGGCCGTGATGGACAGAACCGTGTCCGAATGGCGTTGAGCATTTATCCTTGCGCCGAACGGTTGTTCGTCGGAGAGTGGCTGATTCCTTGACCAGCCCTTGGGCCTGATTCCCTGGACCTTGGGCCTGCCTCCCATGCACATCGCCGATCTCCGCGACCAGCCTCCACTCGTTCTGGAACAAGCTGCGACGCTTCTGCTCCACGAGTTCGATGAACCGCGCGGTTGGCCAGACCTGGACGCAGCGCGTGAGGAAGTCGGCCGCGTCCTGGGCGAAGGTTTTGCGCTCGCGATGCTGGACGCCGACGTTCTGCTCGGTTGGGTGGGTGGCTTGCCTGAATACTCCGGCCGCGTCTGGGAACTGCATCCGATGGTTGTCCGCCGCGAGCATCGCCGGCGGGGGATAGGGCGTCAGCTGGCCCTGGCTTTCGAGGCGGAATCGCGCAAACGGGGCGGGCTCACCGCGACGCTCGGCACCGACGACGATTCTGGGATGACGTCGCTCTCCGGAGTCGACTTGTACGACGACGTCGCGCGCCACATCCTTGCGTTGCGTGATCTCGGGCGCAGTCATCCCTTCCTGTTCTACAGAAAGCTGGGTTACGTCGTCACCGGCGTCATGCCGGATGCGAATGGTCGCGGACGACCGGACATTTACATGTCGAAGCGGCTGTAGGTGTCATCGCGATAACATCCCATCTCTGACATGAGAGGAACTGTGTACGCCGCGCTCTGGATCTTCTTTGGCCTCACCGCACTCGTCATCGGCGGATTGATCGTGCTGATCCGTCGGTCCGGTCGAAATCTTCGTCAGGATCGATGATCAGGCGCGGCATCACGCGGATCGTATTCGCCGCGATGTGCGTCACGTCACTGGTGGCGGCGCGGACTGCCGAAGCCGCCGATCTTCAGCCGCCATCGGCATGTCGCAAGGCGATCGACGCCCGTGTGCCTCGCTGGGAGCTGTCGCCTCCACCTGCCGATCTCGCCGCCTACTTGAAGCAGAAGAACATGCCCGCGACAAATGTGGTTCAAGCCGATTTCGACGCCAACGGCACGAAGGACACGGCGCTTCTCCTCATCACGCCGGGAACCGGCAACCGCAACGATCGCCAGCAGCTCGCCGTCTGCCTGACGCAAGGCATAGCGACGCGTCTGCAACTCATTCCGAAGCCGTACTGTGGCGATGGCATCAGCGTGGCGCCGAAAGGGACGCGAAGAATGGATTATCAGACCGGCAAACCCGTTACCTATTGGACCAACGGAGTGACGACGTACTGCTTCGAGAAGGCCAGTGGCACTTACCTTTACCGAGACGGTCGCTTCGTCCTCGTCGTCGACAGCGACTGACCGAGCTCGGCACAGGCCCAGTCGGGCGAGCAAGGTCATCGAGCGTTACATCGACGCCATCGGCGGAAAGAACGCTGTCGAGAAGATCGTCAGCACCGAAGTCTCCGGCAGTATTCATGCCGCCGACGGACGGTCAGGGTCTTCGTTCAGCGCACCCTTCGGCGCATTGGCTCAGACGCTCGTGACGGTCGCGTTTACGGAGCACAAGACGTTCGGCGTCGAGACGGCTGCGGCAGTCACCCTCCCTTAAAGCGTCAGTTCGCCGTTGACGACCATGTCCTTCAGCTTGAACTTCTTCTTCACGTTGTAATTGCACTCCGGCAGCTGTCCGGCGGCCTGGCCCTGATTGTTGATAGGGAAGTCGGGAGTCGCGCCGGCACCGCGCTGTGGCACGGCCCCGAGATTGAGCTGCGGGTTCTGGGGAATCAGTATTGGGGGCAGAGTGGGACGGCCACACAGCTTCGTGACGAACTCCACTTCCTTGTCGTCCAGGGTGATGGGGTCGCGCGGGAATCGGAAGGTCATGAGCGACGCTCCCGCGCTGACCGGACCGGCGAACACGCCGCGACCGCGAGCGCCTCGACCCGTACCCCGGCCGTCTCCACCGCGCTGACCGCCAGTCGTTGTACCGCCGCGGCCACCAGCAGCCCCTCCACCCCGTTGTGCCGCTGACGCAAAGACCACCGTACTTCCGGGAATGCCGGCACGACCAGGCGGCGCATCGTCGGCCGCCGGCAACGGTTTGCCGTCCTCTCCGATCACCTCACCATCGGCGCTCGCGGCAGGAATCGGTGGCTTTCCCCGAACCTGCAGGAACGTCTCGGCGAGCATGGCGTCGGCCTGCTCGGCGCGACTGGCGGACATGGCGCCGCCCTTCGAGATCTTCACGGTCACGATGTACGTGGAGGGCGTACGCGAGATGATCCGCTCCACATCGTCGGGCAATGTCGCAGTGGCGCCGAACTCCTTGCGCGCGAGGGCCTGACGCATCACTTTCGCGCTCGCCCAGGCGACCGTCGCCTCTTCCTGGATCGGGGCCTGCCTGATGCGTACGTAGGTAATGCCGGCTTTGCCTGCCCACGGTGAATCTGTGAGCACCTTCTGCAGCTCCTGGTCGGTCCACTTCTGAGCCGGCTTCGACTCCCAGACGTCCGCCGCAATCAGCAACGCTGAGCCCGCGAGCCAGGCCGACGCCATTCCTGCCAACGCTGTTCTATTCACGATGCACCTGCCGCACGGAGCTGAAATCGAGGCTCGACATTATATGGTCGATGGCCGTCGGGGTATTGTGTGTCAGCTATGGTGGCCATCGTCACCGAAGAACCGATGACGGCCCTTCCGCAATACGCGCGCGTGCCCATCGCCTTCATCGTCGATGTTGAACGATGGGCGGTGCTGCGCGGTTGGCGGCAGCTCAAGATCGAAACGCAGAACACGAACGTCGGCGCCTGCCGCTTCTACGAGCGTCAGGGATGTCGGCTTCGCACGATCAATCGCGCGGCGTGCCCGGATCTTCCAGACGAAATCCAGCTCCTCTGGGACGAAGATCTTCAATGATGCGGCGCTCGGTTCAGCAGGCAGCGGCATTTCCTATTCGCCGCACCAACGGGAAGCTCGAAGTGTGCCTCATTCGCAGAAAGGACTCCGGCGAGTGGGGCATCCCGAAAGGAAACATCGATCCCGGAAACACGCCTGAAGAGACCGCGCTCATCGAGGCGAGAGAAGAGGCCGGCCTTCGCGGGCGGCTGCTCGATCAGATCGGCACGTTCAACATCCGGAAATGGGGAAAGACCCTGACGGTCGTCCTGTACGTGATGACCGTGCGCGAGCAGGACGCGCATTGGGAGGAGGCGCCCGTCCGGCAGCGGCGATGGATGTCGTTCGAGGACGCCGCCGCGCTGCTGGCCGCTCATCCCGTCAGCCGTCTCTGGGACAAGATCTTGCGTGTGGTAGCGAGTTGATATGAGACAACTCATTTCGAGCGGCAGTCCGTACGAACCAAAGGTCGGCATCTCGCGCGCGGTGCGGGTGGGGTCGATCGTTGCCGTCTCAGGAACCGCGCCGCTGCGCGACGGCAAGATTGTGGGCGAAGGTGACCCGGCCGCGCAGGCCAGACGCTGCCTCGAGATCATCAAAGAGGCACTCGAGAACGCCGGGACGACGCTCGACCATGTCGTTCGCACACGCACGTTGCTGACGCGAATCGAAGACTGGGAGGCTGTGGCCGCCGTTCACGGCGAGTTCTTCGGCGTGATCCGCCCCGCCAACACCATCATGCAGGTCTCCCGATTCATCGACCCGGATTGGCTTGTCGAGTTCGAAGCGGATGCCGTGATCAACGACTGAGCCGCACGTCCTCTTCGCACGCATGTTGCACGCGTGCCGGGGGGGAGGACGAAATGATCAGAGCCCTGTTTCGAACGGTTCTGCTGGTCGTCATCGTCGTCGGCATTGCCGCGTTCTTCTTTGGATATCGCTGGGGTGGTCATCGCGCGGGCAGCAGCGGAGTGCCCGAGCCGGCGGCGACGACGGGAACACGCACGATCGACACGACACGAGCCCGCGAAGCGGGAGCCGAAGTCGGCGAGGTCGTTGCCAAAGGCGCGAACGAGGCGCAGCGCGCGGCGGCCAACGCAGCCCTCACGGCGAAGATCAAGGCAAAGATGGCGCTCGACGATGGCGTCCAGGCCGCAAACATCGATATCGACGCCGCGGGGTCAACCATCACGTTGTCCGGAGCCGTTGGCAGCGAGGATGAGCGTGCCCGCGCGATGCAGCTGGCGCGCGACACGGATGGCGTGACATCCGTCGTCGATCACCTCAGAGTCACTCGGTGATCTGGAGCACGACGTAGGCGGACTTCGCGTACAGCTCTTTTACACCCGGCGGAAGACTGAGCTCGCCAGGCCTGACGGCCGCCACAAAGCGGACGTGCAAGTCGCGCAGGACGTCGGTGCGGACGGTGCCTGATTCCCAGTCCCGCCAGAAGGCGAGCACCAGCGCCTCGCGGCGCTTGTACTCATCCTGCGGCACCATGCTGTCCGCGAAGTAGCCGATCGGCACGCGAACCGGTGCGAGCGCGAGCGCGCGTGCCATCACCGGCTGGTTGGCGAGAAGGACGTCTCCCGGAAGCGCCCTGGCTGCGATGAATCTGGCCGCCGCCGTCGCCTCCGGATCGTTGACCGCGGCTTCCTTCGACAAGACGACGAAGTGCTGCACGGTTGATGGTGCGGCGATGGCAATAGCCGGGACACCGATCACGATGCCGGCGAGGACGGGCGCCAGCCGGCGTGATCGAAGCCGTTCGTACCAGCGGCGAAGAACCTCAGCGGCGAAGACCCACGCCACGAACTTGCTGTGCACGAAGAACCAGACGCCGTTGTCGTACCCATGTCCCTCGGCCACGATCCTCGTCATCAGCGTCACGATGATGCCAGTGACGACGAAGAACGCCAGCATGAAACGAAGCGGCTCATTGGCTATCGGCCGGACGAGCGCTGTGACAATCGCCCAGGCGCCGACGACCCGGAGTCCGAGGCTGGCGATCAGAAAAAGCGGCAGACCAATCATCAGAAGCGCGGACCGGCCGGGAGCGCTCTCGCCAATGCCCAGTCTCCGCATCGCGCCGTCAATGTAGCCAGCCTGACCAACCATGATGTCGATGTGAGCGACAGTCTGGTTCTGCCACATGGTGTTCGCGAGAAGCGCCGCCGCGAGAACAGATGTCACGATTGTGACTTTCAGCAGCTCGAACCGGCGAGCGAACACAGCAAAGACGAGAGCTGATGCCCAGAGGCTGCCAAGGACATGCGCCACGGTGAACACCTTGATCTCCGCCAGCACCGCGATACATCCCGCGGACAGCATCAGCCACCTGTAATCCGGCTCGTCGGAGTACTTCTGCAGGAGGAAGAATCCGGAAAAGAGCAGACCCAGTCCGGGCAGCATCGGATTGAGATGGAACAGTGAGAACACCGACGGCACGTTGAAGGCCGTGGTCCAGTCGAACTCCCACCCGCGCATCAGTCCGGGAACGAACGCCAGGTCTTCTCCGAAGAACACCAGGAACACCGTGAGCGCGGCGAAGCCGTTCGAACCGAGCCAGCGCCTCGAGAAACAGAATACGGCGAGCATGCTGACGACGACCAGGAGGATCGGGACGAAGCGAACAGTGAGGTCGGCAACGGCGAGCCCGGTCGTCGAGGCCATCATCGCCGTCACCAGATCGGCCCCGTAGTGATAGCCGAGCGCGGCACCGGCAAAGACCGGGTTCTGCGGCGGAATGGTGTGCGTCAGCTCGTGAGCGATGGCGACATGCAGGAGCGGATCGCCGATCGGCACGACGCTCAAACCGCGATGGGGTGCGACGGTCAGGTTACCGAAGAACAACGGCAGGCGGACCATCACGAAGACGCCGACCGCGATAACGGCCAGCAGTGCTGCGTGCGACCACTCCCACGTCGTGTCCGGCTTCAGCCGGACCCTTGGCCTTCGCAAGTAGAGGAGGAGTCCGGTGGTGGCGACCGGCCACGCCATGAACAATGCCGGCGCGCCGGCGGTTCGCATGACCCAATACAGGGCCGCCGACGTCACCAGGCCGAGCGTCAACGACAGGCTGACGTGCTCGAGCGGCGTCAGCGAGCGTTTGAGGAGGTGGAGAACGAGCGCCCCTGGCGCGTACCCCAGCGTCAGGGTTCCCAGGAGGAACAGAGCGGCTCGCATGGTGGGGTCGAGGTGCCGAAACATCGTGATCCGGGGGATTCCGGGCGTCAAGCACCATCTGTCGTATTACTGTCGTATGACCGGCGGCAGGCTTCGTCTTAACGTCGTAGCGCATCGAGGGCGAGGCCCAGGTGTCGCTCCAGTCGAAGAAGGCCCTCGACTACGTGCTGTTTCTGAAACGTCCGGCGTTGTAGCGTGAATAACGCGTGAGTCAGCCGCGATGAGGTGGACCCGGATGATCGGCGTGGTGGCGGCAATCGTGTCGTCGTCCGCGTGTGCCTCCAGGTCACCAGCACCGGCGGCGCGTGCGATCGCTCCGAAGAATTCTCTGCCGATTCACGCTGAAATCCGGGACACGTCCGTTGATGCGCTTCCAGACGTTCGCGTTCCCGTCTCCCCGGACCTCGTCATGGCGATCGTGGACGTCGATGCGGAGGAAGTGGAATTCAAGCTGAGGACCCGGCCCGGATCGTTTGACGCGGCCACCACCCGATTCGTCATAGACCTCGATGTCGATCACAACGCATCAACCGGGATAGCGGGCGTCGAATACCAGGTGTTCGTCTTTCCTGCCAGCGGCAAGGGAGGGGCGGATGTGGCCACAACCACAACTGCAGGCTACACGGTGGTTGGCAGCGTGCCGGTCACGTTCGTTGCCGACGGCTGCGACGTTGCGATTCCGCTGTCACTGCTGGGGGCTGACGATGGCCGGTTCGATTTCAGGGTGCGAGTCTACTCGCAGCCGGCGTTGCCGGTGGTGATCGATACGCTACCGGACAACGGTTTCGTGCGCATCGATTAGTTCGCACACCCTCGTACCCCTCGCACCGAGTGATACCATCCGTCGCGATGAGTGTAGAGGCACTGTGCGGATTCTGATTCGACTCGTTGCCATCCTCGCGGCAGCCGTTGCGGCTTCCTCCGCGTGGGAATTGGCGACCTTTATTTACGGCGGACTGTTCCTCGGACTGTTACAGAGCGGGTGGGGCGGCTGGTTGTTGGCGATCGGATGGGTCATCGGCCTCATCGTCGGACCGATCGCGGCGGTTCAGCTGTGGAGAGTTCGCGAAAGCGGCCGCGTCGCCGGACTCGCGCTGTTCGGATCGGGAGTGATCTTGTATCTGCTTGGCTGGCTCGCGGCCGGCCCAGCCAACTCGGATCTGTCGAGGGTCCTGGTCCAGTCGATCATGACCGCGCTGCCGGGGCTGGTGCTGCTGCTTCCCGGCATGCGGGCGGCGTTCGCGGCACGATGACCTCGTGTCCGCCTCTCGTAGTCCGCCTCTCGTAGTGTCCGCCTTCAGGCGGACTTCAGGCGGACTTTTCAGTGAACGGACTGGCCCGTCACATCCTCCTCATCCGGCTCGAGATGAGGGATTTCCAGATGCCGGATCGTCTCGATGGCGACGGCGATCGCCTGGGCGGCGACCTTCGATCCGGCGGTGCGCCGCAGCGTTCGTTCGGTTTCACGCAGAACGCGGAGTACCTGGGCGCGGTCGAAACGCTGTCCCTGACAGTGCTCGCAAAAGCTCATTGGATCTGTGCCGTCCTCCATGGCGCTAAAGCTACTACAGCGCTACATGCTCGCCAATGGCCGTTAGAGCCATGCCGCCATTTGATCGCCATCAAGTCCTCGCACAGCGCGATTTTTCTACAAACCGAGCTTGACGCGAAGCATGGCCTCACCGGTCACCAGCTTTCGCCGATACCAGGGATCGTCTTTGAAGCCGTTGATCGAGAGCTCGGCGTCCAGTGTCAGGTCGTCCGACAACATCACTTCACCGCCGAAGTGCAGATGGACGTCGGCTCTGACGGGAGATCGTGGCGCGAGGTCGAACGTCGCGCGCTGGAACGAGACGCCGGCGCCGCCGTAGGGAGTGACGGGCGCGCCTGGTCGCTTCAGTGCGGCGATGCTGATCGTCAGCCGCTGGATGTGCGCGGTGTCAGTGGGATTGCCTGAATAGGGTCCGCCCTCGGGAACGATCGGCAGCGAGCTGCCGCCTACCTCGAACCGGACCCGCATCTGATCGGAGATCGGCACCTCGAGGGTGCCGGAGCGAATCGGTCTGGCGGTGCCGTTCGTCGTGATCGCGCCAAAAGCTCCGAAGCCGATGCCGACGGTCGTCCGGGGCTGCCACGGTCCGACGTAGCTGGTCTGGGCCGTGGCGATGTTGCTCGTCAGGGCCAGAATGACGCTGGATAGCAGAGTGACTCTCATGGAATCACTGTGCGCCGCCGAATTCAGGTAAGTCCTGAACGAGCCGCTGAAATACTCTGAACCGGTGTTCTCACCCGACTACGCTGCCGCCCGCGATCGCTTTCGCCAGGCCGCGTCGCGCCTGGGCTGGCAGCTCGAAGCCCAGCCCATTGGTGCGCCAGGACCCGGTGGTGAGCCGCTCACCATCGATATTGCGTCCTCCACGACCGGTGATGCGCAGCGGACCCTTGTCGTGTCGTCGGGTGTTCACGGTGTGGAAGGATTTTTCGGATCGGCCGTGCAGGTTGCGTTGCTCGAGCGCTGGGCCAGGGCCATGCCGCCTGCGAGCCGGTGCGTCTTTCTCCACGGGTTGAATCCGTTCGGGTTCGCGTGGCTTCGACGCGTCGACGAGAACAACGTCGATCCGAATCGAAATTTCCTTCTGCCGGGTGAACGTTTCGTTGGCGCCAATGAGCATTACGCGCGGCTCGATAAGTTTCTGAACCTGCCTCGCCCGCCCGGCCGTTTGGACATGTTCACGCTTCAGGCGTTGCCGCTGATCGTGAAGCACGGAGTGCCGGCGCTGCGGCAGGCGATTGCGGAAGGGCAGTATGACTTTCCGCGCGGCCTCTTCTACGGCGGGTCCGGACCGTCTCAGATGCAGCAGGTGCTGCGTGATCACCTGCCACGCTGGCTGGCGGGCAGCCGGTCCGTCGTGCATCTGGACTTTCACACCGGCCTCGGACGCAGCGGCCACTGCACCCTGTTACTCGATTACTCGCTGCGCGACTCGCAGCGCCGTGCACTGACGAAATGGTTTGGCGAAGGCTCGTTCGAGATTGCGAATTCAACCGGCGTGTCGTACGAGGCGCGAGGTGGACTTGGGCGCTGGTGCGTATCGCGCAATCTTGCGCCCGACTATCTGTTTGCGGTCGCGGAGTTCGGAACCTACAGCCCGCTCCGTGTTCTTGCGGGACTGCGTGCGGAGAATCAGGCCCACCACTGGGGTGATCCGTCAGCGCCTTTGACGCTCCGTGCAAAGCAGCGGCTCAAAGAGCTGTTTTGCCCAGCGGATGCTGGCTGGCGATCGCGTGTGCTCGAGAAGAGCCTCGACCTGGTCGAGCGAGCGCTGAAAGGATTGGAGAGTTAAGATCCGCCCAACATGACTTCACGAATTCTTCTCGGCGTGTTCCTGGTTGGTGCCGGCGCGGTCGCGTTCGCCCAGAGCCCATCGTCTTCATTTCCGCGAGGCAATAGTCAGCAGGCCTGGCAGAACCCCGGCCTGAAGGAGACCCTGGCGAAATGCAAGACGCCACCAGCACCGTTTGCCATCCCGGTCCAGCCTCCCTCTCCACAGAACACCAGTGCGCCGCCCGAGCCGACGCTCCCGACATCCACTGCGATTCCCGGCGTGATCGCGGCTGGTCAGACGTGGAAGAGCGTCTGGTCGTGGGAAGGGAATAACGCCGACGGCCTCATCGCCGGCGAGAAGGGCGCCGTGCTGTTTGCCAATAACGACGCCAACAACGTCATGCAGCTCGATCCGGCGTCCGGTCTGGCGAAGATCCTGTACGGCGATGTGAATACCGGCGGCGCGGTGTCGCGCAGCAAGAACGGTGCGTTGTTCATGGTGTCGCGCGGTCTGCATCCGGCTGTCGTCCAGCTCGAACCGCAGCGCAAGGTGCTGGCGGACTCGTTCCGGAACGAGCCGCTTGATTGCCTGGGCGGGGTGCTCAACGACCTCTCGGCCGACGCTCGCGGCGGCGTCTACTTCACGATCTCGTCGGTCGGCGTGTTCTACGCCAGTCCGCAAGGCCTGGTGTCGCAGTACGGCGAGAACGTCGCGGGCGCCAACGGCATCATCCTCAGCCCCGACGAGAAGATCCTCTACGTCACCAGCGGCCCATCCATCTTCGCGTTCGACGTGAAGGCGGACGGCTCGCTCGCGAATCAGCGCGAGTTTGCGAAGCTGCGTGGCGGCACCGGCGGTGACGGCGCCACCGTTGACTCGCAGGGTCGGGTGTACGCCAGCACCGGTCAGTCGGTCGATGTGTTCGCGGCGAACGGCGATTTCCTGGGCAGCATTCCCGGGCCGACGATGCTGCATGGCGTGGCGTTTGGAGGGCCGGACAAGAAGACGCTGTACGCCATTCTGTTCTACGGCGCGTGGGGCACGCCGAGCGCGCGCAACAAGGTGCTCGCGATCCCGACGCTCGCCGAGGGGTATCGCGGAAGAGCGAAGTAGCAAGAGGCGTGGTGCGGCCCGATTTTTCCGGCGAGTGGGTTCTCAACCGTGAGGCGTGCACGCTCAGTCCTGGCGCCGACACGGCGCAGAGCGCAATCTGGCGCATCGACCACCGCGACCCCACGTTTCGGCACAAGGCGGTGTTCGTCATGGAGAGCGGTCCGCGCGAGTATGAATACGAGCTGCAGTCGAACGCGCCGGACTCCGGTCTGCGCTGGGACCGCGACGCGCTCGTTGTGACGTTTGAACAGCCGATCCCCGAAGGCCAGATGACCGTTTCGTTCCGTTACGAATTGATCGACGAGGGCCGCCGCCTGCGGGCCTCCGAGCAGGTTCGCGGCGTGCCGTGGGCGCAGGACAACATCTGGATCTTCGATCGCAGCGGGACTTCCTTGTGAGCGATCTGCACGGCGCTCAGGGTCGGCCCAGAGCGGTGCCGTCTCGATCCTCAGACCCTCAAAATCGGATGCATAGGTGGCGCCCCCGCGTGCGCCTGACCGTCTGCCTGCTCGTGGCATCGCTCCACGTGCGTGCTCTCGACGACGATGCCATCGTCGTCCGCGGAGCGTCAACACGAGGCCCGGCGCTGCCATAATCCAGGCGGAGCGACATATCTTTCCTCATCAACGCCAATGATCGATCTCAGGTCCGATACCGTCACGCTGCCGTCCGCGGACATGCGCGCGGCGATCGCCGCCGCGCCTGTTGGCGACGATCAATACGGCGAAGATCCCACGGTCAATCTTCTTCAGGAGCGCATCGCCCACATCCTCGGAAAGGAAGCGGCGCTCTGGTTGCCGTCGGGAACGATGGCCAACCAGGTTGCACTGCTCGCGCTGACCCGTCCCGGAGACGACGTGATCGTCAGCCGGGAGAGCCACGCCGAGTGGCACGAGACGGGGGCGTCGGCGGCAAACGCGGGCGTGCAGTTCACCGCCATCGGCACGAAGGGTGTCTTCACCGCCGAAGAGTTCCTCGCCGCCGTGAAGCCCCGCGGCCACGTGGTCTATCCGCCGACAACGCTGGTGGAGATCGAGAACACGCAGAATCGCGCTGGCGGTGTCGTGTTTCCGCAGGCTGAGGTGGAGCGCATCGCGGCTGCGGCACGGGAGCGCGACATCGCGACGTTTCTCGACGGCGCGCGGCTGTGGAACGCAGCCGTCGCCTCGGGGCGAACGTCGTCGGATCTGGCTGCGCCGTTTCAACTGGTGTCGGTTGCACTGTCAAAGGGTCTCGGTGCGCCCGGCGGCTCAGTATTGGCCGGCACGCGCGAGACGATCGGCCGATGCGTACGGCTTCGAAGGCGGCTCGGTGGCGCCATGCGCCAGGCAGGCCTGTTCGCGGCCGCCGGACTCTACGCGCTCGATCACAACATCGACAGGCTCGCCGACGATCACGCCAACGCGCGGTTGATCGCAGACCGGCTGGCGACCAGCCGCAGAGTCGATCTCGATCCTGCGACCGTGCAGACGAACATCCTCGTTTTTGGCCTGACCGCCGACGCTCCCGACGCGCCAACTGTCGTTACCCGCGCGAAAGAGCGGGGCGTCCTGATCTTCGCGTTCGGCCCACGGACGATTCGCGCCGTCACGCATCTCGACGTCGCGCGCGACCAGTGCGCGCAAGCAGCCGCCGTGCTGCTCGACATCGTCGACGGCTAGACGTGACGTAGCGCGGGACCGTATGTCCGGAGCAAACCGTAGTCCGATCTTTGGCATACCTCGTTGACCGGCGGCGAAGCTGAGGGGTGTGGATCAATCGGTTTGCGGAGCGACATACGGTTCCGCGCTGGGCCACCGCTTGAGGTACGATCTGCGGCTGACGTCGAGGAGCCAATTCCGCATGAAAAGCCGTTTCAGTCTGGTTATCGTTCTGTCGCTTGCCTTGTTCGGTTCGTATGTCTATGCGCAGTTCGGAGACAAGCCTTCCGTCCTCTCGACCATCAAGATCAAGGACGACCTGTTCGTCATCTACAACGATCTGGTGCCGGGCAACACGACGGTGCTGGTCACCAACCAGGGACTGATCCTCGTCGACAACAAGTTCGAGATCGACTTCGACAACCTGATGACGCAGATCAGGAAGATCTCGAACCAGCCGATCCGCTACGTGATCAACACGCACTACCACGGCGATCACAGCGGCGGCAACCCGAAGATGCAGGCGCAGAACGTCCAGGTGGTCGCATCCGAGCGTGCGCACCGGCGGATGGTCGAGACGAATCAGCCGGGCCCGCCGAACGTCACGCTCGAGAACAACGTGCGGTTGTACCTGGGCGGCAAGCGCGTCGAGGTGTATCACTTCGGCCGCGCCCACACCGACGGCGACGTCGTCGCCTACTTCCCGGATCACCGCGTGATCGCGATGGGCGACATGTTTACGATCGGCGACGGCTTGCCGCCGCTCGTCGATTACCCTGGCGGCGGCAGCACGCGCGAGTGGCCGCATTCGCTCGAGGGCGCGCTGAAGCTCGATTTCGATACCGCGATTCCCGGACACGGTAAGCCAGGCAGCAAGGCTGATCTGGTCAAGTACCGCGACATGCTGACGACGCTCGTGCGCCGTGTCGTCGATATGCAGGCGAAGAAGGCCACGCGCGCCGACGTCGAGAAGGAACTGCGCAGCCGCTTCGGCTTCCAGGACTTTCATATCGGGATGGCGCTCGATGGCATGATGGCGGAGTTGAAGTAACCGATGGCCACTCACCACGCAACGGTCGTCTGGGAGCGCGCCGGCGACGCGAAGTTCACTGACAACCGCTACGGCCGCGCTCACCGCTGGGAGTTCGACGGCGGCGCCGTCGTCCCGGCGTCGTCATCACCGGCAGTCGTGCCGCTGCCGCTTTCCGATCCCGCCGGCGTCGACCCGGAAGAAGCGTTCGTGGCATCGCTCTCGAGCTGCCACATGCTCTACTTTCTTTTCTTCGCCGCGAAGGGCGGCTTCGTCGTCGACTCGTACCGTGACGCGGCTGAAGGGCACATGGAGAAGACTGCGGACGGCAATCAGTGGATGTCGCGCGTCGTCCTGCGACCCAGGATCGAATTCTCCGGTGCGGCGCCAGACGCGGCGACCATTGCGGCGATGCACGACAAAGCCCATCACGCGTGCTTCATCGCGAACTCGGTGAAGAGTGCCATCACCGTCGAGGCCTAAGGGCGAAGGGCTACGGCCTAACGGGTTGGACCAGGAATTCGGGAGCAGGGAATAGGGATCAGGCGTTTGGATAACGTCGACATTGCGAGGCGCTATCTGGAGCAACTGTCTCGAGGAGCGGGCGCCGATGAGGTCGCTGCGTTCTATGCACCAGACGTTGTGCAGGAAGAGTTTCCGAATCGCCTGATGCCGAACGGTGCCACGCGCGACCTGACGGCGCTGAAAGAGGGACGCGTGCGCGGCTTGGGACTTCTTCGAGCTGAGCACTACGAGCTCCTCCAGGCCGTTGCCGATGGGAATCTCGTGGCGATGGAAGTGCTGTGGACCGCCACGATCGACAAGGCCGCAGGTCCCTTTGCTGCCGGTCAATCTCTCCGTGCGAGGTTCGCGATCTTCCTCGAGTTCCGCGACGGTCTGATCGTCCGCCAGCGCAACTACGACTGCTTCGACCCCTGATAACGCCCGGCTTCTGCCCGAGTCCCGCAGGTTCAGGCGATGTGCTCCTGGGCCGGCGCGATCGGCCCATTGAGGAGCCGCGACGCGTCAGTGGCTTCGAGCGCTGGGGCAAAGAAATACCCCTGGCCGTATCCGCAGCCGAGGCTCGCGACATGCTCGACCTGCGCCTCGGTTTCCGTCCCCTCGGCCACCACCTCGAGTCCCAGCGTCTTCGCCAGCCCGACGATCATCTGGATGATTTCGAATCGGTCCGTCGTCACCACGAAGGAGCGATCGATCTTGAGCGTATCGACCGGCAGCATCTGGAGGTAGCTGAGCGACGAATAGCCGGTGCCGAAATCGTCGATGCTCACACGAACGCCGAGCGCGCGGAGGTCGGTGAGGACCGTCCGTGCCCGCTGCGGGTCCTTGATGGCCGTTCCTTCTGTGATTTCCAGCCGCAGCTTGCGCGCCGGGAAGCCTGTCTCGGCGAGGACCTCGGCAACCTGCTGCACGAACGTCTGTTGCGCGAAACATCGCGGCGAGATGTTCACGCTCATCGTCGGCCCGTCGTCTCGTTCGTGCGTGAGCAGCCATTGCCGCCCTTGCCGGCAGGCCTCGCGCAGGACGATCTGATCGATTGGCGCGCCCAGTCCGACTTCGTCGGCGACCTGCAGGAACTCCGCCGGCGCGAGCAGCCCTCGTTTCGGGTGCTGCCATCTGACCAGCGCTTCAAAGCCGACCACCCGCCGATCCGCCAGCGCCACGATCGGTTGATAGTGCACGCACAGCTCACGGCGCTCGAGGGCCAGCCGAAGCTCGGTCTCGAGATGCAGGCGATGCAACGCGTCAGCGTGCATGGCGCCGTCGGCCAGCGCATAGCTGTTGCCGCCTGCCCGCTTGGCCAGATACATGGCCGTATCGGCATCGCGCACGAGATCCTCCGCGGACTCCTGCGCCTCGGTGCAGACGGCGACTCCGATGCTCGGCGTCGTATACAGGTCCTCGTCGCCCACGCGCAGTGGCTGCAGCGACAGTTGCTGGATCCGCTGCGCGACGCGCACCGCATCGACGGCATCGTGGATGTCGTCGAGGAGCACGACGAACTCGTCGCCGCCGAAGCGCGCCAGGGTGCTGGCTTCGGACGCATCCCTGGGCGCCGCGGCACGAGCGATTGAGTCTTCCCGCCGGACGACCGCCGACAGCCGCGCTGCGAAGAGGACCAGCAGTTGATCGCCGGCGCCGTGGCCGAGGCTGTCGTTGACATGCTTGAACCGGTCGAGATCGATGAACAGCACCGCGAAGCAGTAGCGCGGATGACGGCGCCGGCGGATGACCGCACGCTCCAGGCGTTCCATCAACAGCGCGCGGTTGGGCAGGCGGGTCAACGGATCGTGCGTGGCGTCGTGCACGAGCTGATCGTGAGCGGCGCGCAGACTGACGCTCATGCCGTTGAAGGCCCGCGCCACGGTCATGGATTCGAACGTGCCCTGCTCGGGAAGCTGGAGTTCGAGGTTGCCCGCGGCGATTTCTGATGCCGCGTTGGCGATGTCCCGGAGCGGACGGCTGACGCGCCGGCTGAACAGCGCGCCGCCGGCGAGCGACAGCGCGAGAACGATGAGACCGGTCAGCGCAAAACGCTGACGCAGCCGTTCGATGAAGGCCTGCGTCGGCTGCCAATCCGAGAGCAGGACAAGTGTGCCGACGTCGCCGCCCACGTCTGGGCCCGCCAGCGCGAACATGCCGACCATCCACGTGCGGTCGCCGATCGATTGCGGGTCCAGCAGGACGGAGGTCGTTTGTGCGAGCGCCGTGGCAAGGAGTCCACCCGCGTCCGCGGTCGCACGGTCGTCCAGGCTCGAGGCGACGATGCGGCCATCGGACACGAACATCGCTTCGGTTTTGGCCAGGCGTGCAAGCTGTTTCGCGAGCTCGTCGCTCAGCCGGTAGCCGAGCGTCAAGGAGCCGAGCGTCTCGTCTGCAAATCGAGCGGGCACCGACACGGTCAGGTACAACGCGTGTTCGTGCACCACGACAGTACCCGTTGGCCGACCGGCCAACGCAGTGGAAATCGAGCGCCGGAGCGGAGTGTCTGTCACCCCCGGCGCGTCCTTCCATCCGGGATGCGCCACCCACTCTCCGCCCGGACGAGCGACGATGGCGAACTCGGCCTGCATCTGCTCGCGATATCCATCCGCCATGGCTCCCAGCGTCTCGCGGTCGTGACGGAGGCGGGTGTCGATCAGATGCGCCCGGAAGACCGGCAACTCGGTGACCAGCTGCGCGGCGCTGATGGCAGACTTCACTCGTTCGTCGATCAGCGTGTGGAACGTCCCGCGCGCGACCTGAAGCTCGGTGGCCGCGCGATCGTGCGATTGCATGGAGACGATGCGGGTGGTGGCGATGAACACGGCCGCCAGGCCGCCGAGCATCAGGACGCCAACGGCGAGTGCTACGCGGGTTTCGAGTCGCGACAGCCAGGTCGAGGCCGGGGCGCCTTCGACGGAGCTCATGGCGCGGCGCGTAAGTCCTTTCGCAGCGCCCAGGACAGGCCAAGGTCCACGGCGGTCGGACGAGACTGCGTCTGCTGGCCGCGCTGGTGGGTGATCCCGAGTGAGGTCGAGAGTCCCTCCCACACCCGCACGCGCATCGCCGTCGTGTAGCGATGGGTGGCGAGCGAGTACATCGGAACCGTGTCGTAGTTGAGGCGCTCCGCGCGGGCCAACGCGGTGATGCGGCCCATCACGCGCGTGTGCACGATCGCATCGATGTAGCCGCCGGTTGTCGAGGCCTCGTCGGAGTACTGGCCGAAGAGCCACTCACCGCGCACCTGCACGCCGGCCTGCATCCAGCGCGCGTCGACGCCGCCGAAGCGCGTTCGCCCGGGCGCCCACATCGCCGGCTCGTATGGCATCGTGTCCACGAAACTGGCGCCGACAATCCAGGGACCGCCGCTGCCCTCGGCGCGCAGCGCTCCGGTCCAGCCGGGACGACGAATCGCCTCGCCGACGTCGCCTGGCCGGCCGACGCTCATCTCAACCGAGAACTGCGGTGCGCCCATCAGGACGTCCAGGCCATGTTCCAGATAGCCGGAAGACAGGGCCCAGTAATCGGCGTAGCGAATGAGTGGTGGTCGGAGAAATCCGATGTAGGCGTGATCGCTTGCCGAGGAGAGTCCAAACGGCGTGCGATAGCGTCCTGCTTTGACCGCACGCAGTCCCCGGCCGTCACGCAGCCATTCCGCATAGGCTTCAACGACGTCGGTGCGGCCTTCGTAGGGATACGCCGTGCCGAAGACGTCTGATTCCCCTTCGGTGCGATTGCCCCAGGCGGTCTCCAGACGCAGGCGCAGACCGCGAACTGGTTCCGCAAGGCCTCGGACCTGCACGCCGGCGGCAGCCAGCGACTCGGTCGATCCTCCCGCCGACTGGACGACCTCGACGGCCGCCGTCTGTGCGGATGCGAGATCCGGCCACGCCAGCACGATCGTCAGTGCCGCGAGGCAATGCTTCATCGCAGGTTGATCTCTACGTCGCGATCCGGGTTGGCGGCGATCGTCCCGCTCGTCGGCTTCTCGCCCGCGCGCCATGCGCCGTAGGTGTAGGTTCCAGGCGGCACGTCGGGAATGGTGAACCGTCCGTCAGTCGAGGACACGGCGAAGTACGCGGAGTCCACGGCCAGGACATAGGCCGCCATGCTCGGATGGATATTGCAGAAGATGCGGCTGAGACCGGGCTTGTCGAACGTCACCGTCTTCGAGGCACCGACCGGATACAGTCCGAGGTCGAACACTTTACCGTCGTGGAACGAGAACACGTTGTGGAGGAGGCGATCGCTGTTCGGCATCTCCACCGCGGTGCCGACGCGCACCGCGAGCACGCGCGGCGCGAACTGCATGTTGCGCTGGTCGAGCACAACCTTCTCTCTCACCGACGTCGCAGGCCCGCCTGGAATATTGAGCCAGATGACGACGTCTTTGGCTGTCCGTCCGGCGACACGAACCACCCCCGTCAACTGGCTGCCGGCCGCGTTCGACGGAACGTGGCACACCGCCGGCGCCGAGATCGCAATTGCGATGGCGATACGCAGCGAACGGCCGTTGATGGTTGACACATTGGCCGTATCGGCGGAAGCCCGAAGGCTGGTTAGCGCGAGGCGCGTCGTCGTGGTGGGCAAGCAGGGGCAGGGATGCGCAAACGGGAGCCCAAGGCCTCACGAATCAGGCCCGGGCCTAAAGGGCTCCAGGGATCAGGATTCAGGGGACGGAGACCGGCGTAGAATTCGCCGATCCCATGATTCACCCTCGCTGGGTCCGTATCTCCCACTGGATTCTTGCCGCCAGCATCCTGACGCTCGCCGTCACCGGTTTCGTGATCCTGATGGCGCACCCGCGCCTCTACTGGGGCGAGGCCGGAAACGACCTGATGCCGGCGCTGCTCGAACTGCCGATCGGTCCCAATGCCAGTCACGTTGAATACGAGAATCGCGCACCGATCTTCCATGACGCCGCTGGTCCGATCAGCGCTGACCGCACCACCGAGATCTTCAATGAGAACGGTTGGGGGCGCAGCCTGCACTTCCTCGCCGCCTGGTTCCTCGTCGTCCCCGGCCTGGTGTACTTCGTTACCGGTTTGTTCGGCGGTCACTTCCGCACGCGTATCTGGCCGCGAGGATTGGAGCTGGCGCCGGCGCTGCTGTGGCGTGAAGTGCTGGACCACCTGAAGTTACGGATTCGTCGCACACCAGAGGATCTTGTGTATGGCGTTCTCCAGAAGTGCGCCTACTCGCTCGTGGTGTTTGTGGTTGCACCGCTGGTGGTGGTGACCGGGCTCACGCTGTCGCCGACGGTCACCTCCGCGTTTCCGTTTCTACTGACGCTGTTCGGAGGCTTTCAGTCGGCTCGCACGATTCACTTTGCCGCGTTTGTCGCTCTTCTCCTCTTTACCGTCGTGCATCTGGTCATGGTCGTGGCGTCCGGATTCTGGCGTCAGGTGCGCGCGATGACGATGGGTCATTGATATGAAGAACCGGGGGCTCATGACGCGCCGTGCCGCGATTACCGCCGGCATGGCTTCGCTTGGTGCGGTCGTCTTTGCGCGCTACCCGCGCGAGCTGCCGCCAACCTACGGTCACATCCTCCGCATGGGCGATGCGATGACCTACGCGGCGCAGCGGGCGTTGTTGCCGCGACAGACGCTCGTGAAGGAATACACGCGCGCCGAGATCACGTCGTTTCCTGCCATCGGCACCACCGATCCTGGCGCGCGCCGGAGCGAGCTCGGCGAGGCGTACCGCAAGCTGCAGGCGGGCAGCTTCAAGGACTGGACGCTGTCGGTGGAAGGCAGCGTGAAGAACCCACGCACGTTTTCACTTGCCGAATTGAAAGCACTGCCCTCGCGCACACAGATTACGCGCCACGCATGTGAGGAAGGCTGGAGCGCGATAGGGGAATGGACGGGCGTTCAGCTTCGACACGTGCTGGATGCCGTCGGCCTCAAGGAGAGCGCACGCTTCGTCGTCTATACCTCCCACGACGACTGGGTCGACAGCATCGATCTGCTGGACGCGTTCCATCCGCAGACGATCCTCGCCTACGGCATGAACGGTCGCGATCTTCCGGTTCCACACGGTGCGCCGGTACGACTGCGCCTCGAAACGCAGCTCGGTGCCAAGAGCCTCAAGTACCTCAACCGCCTCACCGTCGTTGACGAGTTCGAGGACGGTGGCCCGAACGGCTCCATTCAGAATGGCTGGGCGTGGTACATGGGGATCTGAAGAAGGCCCAAGGGCCAAGGCCTAAGGCCAAAGGGCTGACCCAGGAGAGAGTGACGAGGGACAAGCGGGGGGTTGGCGGCAAAACCGATGTTGCCTGGCGGAACCTACGGGCCTTACGTAACCGCGCGAAGTCCGCGGCGCGACGACCTACCCATACTTCGTTCGATTGTGTCGAGCCTTCAGGTCTCGACGCACTGAGACTGCGCCTCAGCCCCTTGCCTGGACCCACCAGCCTTCTTCCTGAAACAGCCCTTGGGCCTTAGGCCTTCGCCCTTGCGCCTTCAGTTCTCAGAAGGCCGCTCTATTGAATCAATCACCAGCACCGGCACCATCGTCTTCTCTGGCTGGATCTTGAGACCGAGCTGTTCCTGAATCGCGGTCAGGAACTGCGGCGGTTCGTCGCCGCGCTTGTCCTCCGGAGCCAGCCCGTTGGGTGCGAAGTGGAGCTCCACCGAATAGAAGCCCTGCAGGCCGGTGCGGTTGTTCACGAGACCGCCGGCCATACTTCCCAGCGACTGGACCAGGATGTCCATCGTGGTGACGCCGAACACGAGAGAGTTCGGCCCAATCGATCCTACGCAGCGACTCCTCTCGCCGGCTGGCGTCGGGGCAGCGGGCGCGGGGGCACCCGCTGGACGAGGCAGGCACTCGGGCGACGATGGCTTCAGATTGGGGCCGAGTCGCCCGTCGCTGCGCGCGAGCACCAGCGCGAACGTGTCGCGCTCCCGCTGCTCGATGTGCGCGACGAGCTTCATCCGATCGGCAAACATCCGGCGCACCATCTCCCGCCGCTGCGCCGCCGAGGAGCCGGCCGGTGGCTTCGAGGTGACGTCGTACCGTTCCGTGTTGACCCAGTCGGGTGCACCAATCACTTCGCGGACAGGGACAGGCGCTGCGCCGGCAATGAGTGAAGAGATCGGCAGGTTCGTCATGATCTGTGTGCCGTCCGGCAGGTTCTGAATTCCCCCGCCGGCATCCACACCCGCTTTGTTCCGCTTGATCGACACAACTTCGAACTGGGTAGGGGCCTGAGCGGCTACCTGTGCAGATAACGTCAGACATATCAATACCGCGTCAAGGGTTCGACGCCGGCTCTTTGCTGCCCTCATGTCTGATTCCTTACAGCTGATTCCTTGATCGGCTCTTGGGCCTTAGGCCTGATTCCTGAGGCCTGTGCTACCGAACCTCGATCTCCACGACGCGCGCGTCGGTCGTGCCGAGGCGCACGAGATGGTGGCGGTCGCCCGCCGGGATGACGATCCACTGCCCGGGCGAATCGAGCTGACGGAGTCCCACGGGCGCCGGGGCGAACTCCTTGGCCTTCGCGTCCGGTCCGTCGGACATCGTCTTGCCGCTGATGAGAATCGCGACCGTCGGCGATGTGTGTGTGTGCGAGCTCTGTGAGGTGGCGAGCGTCAGGTTCGTTTCGTAGATTCGGAACGCCCGCGTTTCCTGGATCATCTTCGTCCCGATGCCGGTGGTCGGCGCGCCGGTGGACCAGCCACTCTTCTTCCGGTTCTCGACGGCAAACAGTTGATAGGCGATCTTCCCGACGTTCTCGACGCGGTGGGCGCCGGGCTTCCCGGTGTATTCGTTGGCCTGCGCATTCCCGGCCGGACGCGACGCGCGATCTTCCGGCTTCTGCCCCGGCGACTGCACCCGCGTCGGTGTCCCACTGTTCATCGACACGGTCGCGATGTCGTACTGGTGCTCGTGCATGTCGGTCATCGTCCCCGGCGCAACATTGACGCTGAACAGGCGCATCGCCGGGTTTTCGTAGACGACGTGATGCCAGGTGTCTTCACCGAACGGCGTGGGCGCCTGCGCGGCGAGCGTGGCCACCGAGGCGAGGAAGATGAGTGCGAGGGGGCGTCGGATCATGGTTGCCAATCATACATATAGCCACGAAGAACACGAAGGTGTTGGCCACAAAGAACACAAAGATCACAACGACGAGAATCTCTTGGTGTTCTCTGTGCTCTGTGGCTAAAACTCTGTGATCTTCGTGGCTACGTCTCGCGGGCGTCGATGGCTGAGATATCTGACCGTTCGAGGATCGCGCCGATGACTTCAGTGCCGACGAACGCCTCAACCAGCAGGGCGATACCCGCCAGCGCTGCGGGCAGGACGACCGGGATCGTTCCGAGCAGCAGATAGATCACGACGGCGGCGATGGCAGCGACGAGCGCGGCGGGGATGACGGCGACCACCAGCGCAAGCAGCACGGCGAGCATCATCAGCAGTCCCTGGCCGGTGGCGTCGATGCCGCCACGGCGGGTGTCGAGCGATACCCACGACGGGAAGGTCACGGCGAGTCCGTTATGCGCGACGAGTTGCGCAAGCACGAGTCCCGGCGCTACGAACAGTGCCGCAGCGAGCAGGCTCCAGCGACTGGGCAACGCGACGTCGATAGGCATGCCGGCGGACAGTACCGCTGCCACCGTGAGTGCGATGAACGCGGTGACGGTCAACACAATCGCGGGTGCCAGCACTTCGCCGCGCACGAGCGCCGCTCCGCGGATTGGCCACGTTTTCAGGATGGCGAGCGCGTTGAGGTCCTGACGCAGGTCCCGGCGGGTCATCTGTGGCCCGAGGACCACGGTGAACGCCGCCACCATCAGCGACATGACCGTCAGCACGCCGGTGCTGTTGCGCCCGCGTCCTGACGAGATCGCGGCCGCGCCCGCAAGGACGATCGGCACGAAGCGGAACAGCGTCGTCCATGAGAGCACGCGCCCCATGCTGATCAGGTTCTTCCAGACGATCGCCACTTCCGGACGTCCGATCGACGGCAGATTGAACGGGGTCTTCGCCGAGCGCTTCGGTTTTCGGAGCGCGCTGATACCTTTCTGTCGCACGGCCGCCAGCTTTTCAGACAGCTCCGCCGACGATTCTTCGAACGGCACGTCGGTGTTCAGCACCCACCGATAGGTGAGCGCCATCAGCACGAGCGGCGGTATCAGCGCCGATACGAACGCCCCGGCGGATTGGGCGAACGGCAGCCGCGCGAACGCTCGAAACGGCCAGAGCACGATGCCCGCGGCACCCGACGTCGCCAATCGTTCGACGTCAGCCACCGATCCGTTGATGAACGCCGTCACCAGATCGTTCCAGTGGCCAAGCACTGTGCCAACCACAATCAACACGGCCGCGCCTGCCAGCGCGCGCGGGACCCACGCACGCGCGCCATGACTCGCACGACTCAGCTGAACACCGGTCGAATACAGGTTGATGGCACCCATGATGATCGTGATGCCGGCGAAGACGAAGAATCCGCCCATGAGACTTCGCGGCCGGAAGACCAGCGTGATGATCAAGCTGCCGAACAGCGCACCGAGCTGCGCTCGCAGCAGCCGGTAGCGGATCAGGCGACGCCGGGAGATGGGCGCTGTGAACAGGTACTGCACGTCGGAGCGTGTGAACGCCAGCGCCGGTTTCGAGGACGGCATGATCCACGCCATCGTGGCGATGACAAAGATGAACAACGTTCCCGCGATCTGCAGCCCAATCCGTGCCGCGGACGGCAGAGCGGACATTCCGCTCCGGCCGCCTCGAAAGCCGCGTCCTGCGAAGATCATCCAGAAGTACGCGAGGCCGAGTATCGACGCAATCAGATAGCGCGGTTGCTTCAGCCGCCGCAGCCGTACCGTGACCTGATTGCGGACCGAGCAGAGCGTCAGGTAGAGAAGAGGGGGAATGGTCACGGTTCGCCGGCGGCAGTCGCAGCGGTGTGCTCATCCCTGGATGTCACCTGCAGGAAGATCTGTTCGAGATTCGACCCGGCGCCGGCCATCTGCGCCTGCGCCGCCAGCTCGTCGATCGTCCCGTCGGCCACTTTCTTTCCGCGATCGATGATCACCACGCGTGAGCAGATCTCCTGCACGAGGTGCAGCATGTGCGAGGAGACGATGACGGCCCCGCCGGCGCGGCCGCGGGCGACGATCGTGTCGCGCATGCGGCGAATGCCGAGCGGGTCCAGGCCGGTGAGCGGCTCGTCGAAGAGCAGCGCCGCCGGATCGTGCAGCAGCCCGCAGGCGATGGCGACCTTCTGCTTCATGCCGCGCGACAGCTCGCCCGGCAGCACGTTGGCTTTCGCGGTCAGCTCCAGCTCTTCGAGCAGCGCCGCGGCCTTTGTCGTCGCGTCCTGCACGCCGTAGATGCGCGCGGTGAGCTGCAGGTGTTCGCTCACCGTCAGGTACTCGAAAAGAAACGGCTCGTCGGCCATGAACGCCAGCTTCTGCTTGGCCTCTACTGGCTCGGACACGATGTCGTGACCGCCAATCGTCACCGTGCCCTCCGTCGGGCGCTGGATGCCGACGATGCACCGCAGCGTGGAGGTTTTGCCGGCGCCGTTTGGCCCGATCAGCCCGACGATCTCGCCCGGAGCCACCGAGAAAGAGAAGTCATCTACCGCGGTCAGCTGCCCGTAACGCTTCGTGAGATGCGAGACCTGTATCAATCGGTCCTTCCCCAGCCGCAAAGATCACCAAGGATCAGCCACAAGGACACAGAGAACACAAAGATCAATTGGTTCTTCTTGCTTCGTGTTCTTTGTTGCTCTTCGTGGCTAAGACTTCGTGCTGTTCGTGGCTTTATTCATCCAGAGTTTACGCTCAGTGGCTGGCAATCGTTCGATCGCGTATCGGAGCATCGTCCGCGGCATCGTGGCGGCGTAGCGATCGAGGAAAGTGGTCAGCGCGGCCGGACTGGCGCGCTTGTCCACTTCGCGCAGCATCCAGCCGACAGCCTTGTGAATCAGATCGTGGCTGTCGTTGACGAGGATGGTGGCGATGCGGATGGCGTCCCGATGCTCGCCGCGATGGATGTAGTGGAACGTGGCGATCATGGCGACGCGTCGGGACCAGAGATGCCTGGATCGCGCCAGGCGATCGAGCAGTCCGCTCGGTCTGCGGCCGGTCTTGTCTTCGAGCCAGCCGCCGACAATCGGGGCCGCGCTGGTGTCCACCAGATCCCAGTTGTTGATGAATCGCAGCCGTCGCATGTAAAGGCGGTAGATCCGCCCACGCGTCCGTTCGTCGCCGCGCTGGAACTGATCGACGAGGATGAACAGAGCCGTCGAACGTTCTTCGTGGATGGGTGAGATGAGGAGCGATTCAACGTCCGCCAGCGGCAGGTCACGGAATCGACGGGCGATTGCGCGTTGAGCCGGCACCGTGACGCCGATGAACCGGTCTCCCTCGCCATATTCGCCGGGAGCGCATTTGAAAAAGCGGGTTACGCCGGGGACACGGGCCGGATCGGCGTGGGAGCGCAGGGCCCTGCGCACGGCGCCGGCAGTTGATGATTCTCTTTCTGTGGCTTCCGCCTGAAGGCGGAAGCTACGTGCTGGTGGGTACGGCCCGTCCATAACGCTCGGCAGCGCGCGCCTTCGCCTTCGCGATCCATTCCTCTCGATCGCGCGGCGGCGCCGTCGTCACCAGCGACGCGATGAGCCGCTCGGCGATGTCGGTCACCTCCTCGACCGCCTGATCGAACACGGCTTCATTCGCCTTCGACGGCTTCGTGAATCCCGAGAGCTTGCGTACGAACTGGAGCGAGGCCGCCCGGATCTCTTCCTGGGTGGCCGGAGGATCGAAGTTGAACAATGTCTTGATGTTGCGGCACATGAACGGATCTTAGCTGTTCAAGCTTCCCGGTTCTCGCTTCCCGGTCCGTGTTCAGGTTCGGGGTTAAGATCCGCACGCTCGCATGAAAGGTCGCGTTTTGAGCGTCATCGTGCTGCTGCTCGCCGCCGTGGCAGCTGCCGCCCAGCAGAAGCCAGCAGCTGTGGAGCGGCCCTTCGACGCTGCTCAGGGCAGGCCCGACACGATTCTCGTCAACGGGAAGATTCTTGCGCTGGACGCGAAGTTCACCGTCCACGACGCCATCGCGATTAAAGGCGATCGCATCACCGCGGCAGGCGGTTCGGGAGATATCCGCAAGCTCGCGGATGCGAGCACGCGTGTGGTTGATCTCGGCGGCCGGACGGTCATCCCCGGCATGACCGATTCGCACATGCACGCCATCCGCGCCGGTCTCAGCTTTGCCACCGAGGTGCACTGGATCGGCGCGCCGACGGTCGAGAGTGTGATCGGCCGCCTTCGCGACGCCTCGAAGCGCATGCCCCCCGGCGCCTGGCTCATCGTCGCCGGCGGCTGGACGGAGAGGCAGTTTGCCGACAAGCGGCGGCCGACGCAGAAGGAGCTGGTCGCGGCGGTTCCCGACAATCCGGTCTACGTGCAGCTCGGATACCAATGGGCATTGATGACGCCGAAGGCGCTCGAGGCGCTGAAGATTACGCGGGACGAGGATCTCCCGACGGGTGGACGTCTCGAGCGCGACGGCAACGGCGCGCTCACCGGGGCGGTGGCCGGGCCGCAGCCGGCCATCGTCGCGCTCTTCGACAAACTGCCGAAGCCGACGTACGAGCAGAAGCTCGAGGGAACGAAGAAGTTCTTTCTCGAATTGAATCGCCTCGGGCTCACCGGCGTCATCGATCCGGGCGGCAACAACATCACCGCGCCCGACTACGAAGCGCTGTTCCAGCTCTGGCGCGAGAACCAGCTCACGCTGCGCGTGGCGTTCTCATTCGGTTCGCAGGGCAACGGCGGCGAGTTCGAGGAGATCACGGAACCCGTGCTGAAGCTGCCGATGGGCATCGGCGACAACATGCTTCGTTTCAACGGCGTCGGCGAGCGCATCACCGGCGGCATGTACAACAACGACAAGCCAACGGCCGCGGACAAGGAGGCGTTCGAGGCGATCGCGCTCTGGGCCGCGCAGCGCAACCTGACGCTCACGGTTCACTGGGGTAATGACGCCTCGGTTGGCCAGCTGCTCGACGTGTTCGATCACGTGAACAAGCAGATGCCGATCGCGCCGCTGCGCTGGTCGATTGCCCATCTCAACGACGCGTCGTTTGAAACGCTGACGCGGATGAAGAACCTGGGCGTCGGCTGGACGATGCAGGACGCGATGTATTTCAACGGCGACGCGGCCATCAGACAGCGCGGACCGGGGGCCCGTCGAATTCCGCCGATCGAAACGGCCCGCAAGCTGGGTGTGGTGATCGGTGCGGGGACCGACGCGCACCGTGTTGCTTCATATAACCCGTTCACCTGCCTGCAGTGGATGCTCGACGGGAAGACCGTCGAGGGGATCTCGATGCGCTCGGAGGATGAGCGCCCGTCGCGGGCGGACGCTCTGCGGATGTATACGAGCGGCAGCGCGTGGTTTGCGTTTGCCGAGGATCGCCGCGGGTCGCTGGAGGTGGGGAAGCTCGCGGATCTGGCCGTGCTGACGAAGGACTACATGACCGTGCCGCTGGAACAGATCGGCTCGATCGAGTCGCTGCTGACGATGGTCGGCGGGAAGATCGTGTATTCGGCAGCGCCCTTCAGGTAGTGTCCGCCTTCAGGCGGACCTGCCGGTCCGGCTAAAGCCGGACACTACGACTTTCCGCAATCTGTTCGAGCAAGGCCGCGATCGCGATCGGCTTTGTGCAATGCGCATCGAAACCGGCGCGGTGCGCGGCTTCCGCATCCGCATCCTGCCCGTAGCCGGTGAGCGCAATCAGGCGAAGCTGCGGATGCGCCGCCCGCAGCGCGCGCGCCAGGTCATAGCCGTCGAGCCCCGGCAGGCCAATGTCGAGCACCGCGACATCGGGCCTGAACGCGGCGGCGATTCCCACCGCGCTTCTGCCGTCGGATGCCGATTGCACCTGATGCCCCCTGGTCTCGAGCGCCAGCCGCATCATTTCGAGACCGTCCATGTTGTCTTCGACCAGCAGGACACGCCTCGGTATGACGAGCGGCTCGCTGATCGGCTGCGGCTCGGCCGCATCGGCGACGCCCGCTGCAGCGGCGGGGAGGCTGACGATGAAGCGGCTGCCATGGGGATCGACCGGCTCGTAGCGAAGGCGTCCGCCGTGCAGCTCGGTGAGGCTGCGCGCCAGCGCCAGGCCGAGCCCGAGTCCGCCCTGCTGACGCGCGATTGAGCGCGGTCCCTGAGTGAACGGGTCGAAGAGCGTCGGCACCAGCTCGGGTACCACGCCCGGACCGTTGTCCTCGCAGACGATCTCCACGGACTCCCCGACCACGCTCGATCTCAGCGCGATGCGGCCGCCGGACGGCGTGTATCGCGCCGCATTGGTCAGCAGGTTGACCAGGACCTGAACGATCCGATCCTGATCTGCGTCGATCGGCAGTCCGGCGTACGCGACATTCACCGAGAGCACATGGCCAAGCTGCTCGATCAGCGGACCGGCCATGTCCACGGCGCGTTCGACGGCCGCACCCGTCTCGAAGCGTCGCTTGACGAGATCGACCTTGCCGCGCGTGAGCCGGGAGATGTCGAGGAGATCGTTGACGAGCCTCGTCATGTGCGAGATCTGACGCTCGAGCACCTCGCGTTCGCGCTGAAGCGCGTCGCCGCCGCGCAGCTTCATCAACTCGAGCGCCGTCAGCGCGGGCGCCAGCGGGTTCCGCAGCTCGTGTCCCAGCACCGCGAGGAATCGATCCTTGGTCCTGCTGGCCTCCTCGGCCAGCGCCTGTGCCGTGATCGCGCGCTGCAGCTGCTCGTCGCGCTCGCGCGCGCGGTCCGCCAGCAGTTGGGCGGCACGTTGCAGCGACGCGACCACCTGTTGCGCCTCGGCGACCTTGGGTCGCGACGCGTCAGGTGGTCGGCCGGCAGCCAGCGCCGCCGCTGCGTCACGCGCGGATTCGAAATCGCGCGACATCCGTCGCGAGACGAACAGCACCGCGAGAAGGCCGCCGAGCACCAGCACGGTACCTCCGGAGACGGTGGCGATGATCGACGCGCGTGCCGGGCCGTCGAGCACCGCCCGTGGTACGGACACCACCGTCGTCCACCCATGCGCGCTCCGCGCAAGTGAGGAGTACAGCGGTTCACCCTCGAGGCTCGTCCCCTGGAACGGGCGTGCCGGCGGATTGAGGATTTGTGCGCGCCCCAGCGCCGTCACCTGTCTGCCGATGAATTGACTGCCGCCGCGCGAACGCGCGGCGATGAGCAGGCCCGGATCGATGATGGCTCGCGTCCACTCTTCGGCTTCAGGCAACTGCGTCCTAATCACCGGCGTCAGCGAGTCGGGCTCCATCAGCGTCGTGAGGACGTAGACCAGCTGCCCCTGCCGCTCGACCGGGACGCTGATCGGAAACTGCAGTTTCCCGCCGCGGCCGTGCTCCAGCCGTCCGACGACCGGCTTCCGCGCCTCCTCGACCTGGCGGACGCGTTCGGCGTTCTGCGCTTCGCTGAGCGTCTCACCGTACGGCACCTCGCTGTGGAGTTGCACTTCGCTGTCCGGCGTCAACAGGATGACTGCCTGCCAACCCGGCTGCGTGCGGGCGGCTCGCTGCGCCTCCGGCCAGAACGTCTTCAGGTCGCCGACGTCGAGCGACGGTGCCTGCGCGAGCGTCTCCAGTACGCGGATCGTCGCGTTGAACTCGCGGTCGAGCGCGGCGGCATCCACGCGCGCCGTGTCGGCGAGGCGATTCTCGAGGACCTGTCGATTCTGTTCGAGCGTGCGCGTGACGATGATGCCGGTGAGCAGGGCGCCAGGCAGCACCGCGCCGACCACCAGCAGTACGAGGTGGCTTCGAAGGGAGAGGGGGCCACGCACAGCCAGGTCGTTACATCATAGGTTGTGCCAGAGCTGCCCGAAGTCGAGTACGAGCGCCGGCGCCTCCAGCGGGCGATGGCCGGGGCGCGCATCCGTCGTGTGACGACCCGCCGAGCGAACCTGCGCTACGCGTTTCCGCATGATTTCGCGCGTCGCCTCGAAGGACAGGCCGTGCGAGCTATCTTGCGGCGGGCAAAATATCTTCTGGTCGAGCTTGGCTCAGGGGACGTCCTGCTGATGCACCTGGGTATGTCTGGCTCCTTTCGTGTCACGAAGGCATTCACGTCCGCCGGACGGTCCAGGGCCGTTGACTACGACGTTCACGACCACGTCGCCTTTGAAATGTCTACCGGCAGCGTTGTCGTTTTCAACGACCCGCGCCGGTTCGGATTCATGACAGTTCTGACGCCGAGTGAGCGGGACACGCACGCCACACTGGGGCGGCTTGGGCCGGAGCCGCTGGCGCGAACGTTCGACGTCAGAGCGCTGGCGCGTGAGTTTCGGCGACGGAAGACGTCGCTCAAAAGCGCGCTCCTGGATCAGCGGGTCATCGCCGGTCTCGGCAACATCTACGTCGTCGAGGCACTGCATCGCGCGCGGCTGTCGCCGACGCGCCGCGCGTTAACGCTGGTGACGTCTGCGGGTGAGCCTCGTCCTGCGCTTCATGAGCTGGTCACAGCCATTCGCGCGGTGTTGCGAGGGGCGATCCGCAACCAGTACCGCGCTGGCAGCGACGATCCATTTCTCGTCTACGACCACGAAGGAGAGCCGTGCCCTCGCCGCGGTTGCACGGGAACGATCAAACGAATCGTGCAAGGTGGCCGCTCGACGTTTTTCTGTCCTGTGTGTCAGCGCTAACGTAGTGTCCGCCTTCAGGCGGACCAGCAGTAACATTCCACCAATGCTTCGGAACAATAAAGTCCTGTGGACTCTGCAGATTCTCCTCGCGGCGGTCTACCTGTTTGCCGGCGGAATGAAGCTCATCGCAGCGCCGGAACAGCTTCGTCCCCCGGGGACGGACCAAATCCCGTCGGCAAACATGATGCTGTTTCTGCGCATGATTGGCGGCTTCGAGGTGCTGGGCGCGGCCGGACTGATTCTGCCTGGGGTGACCGGCATCAAGCGTCACCTGACGTCCGTCGCTGCCGGCTGCCTCGCGTTCATCATGGCCGGTGCGGTTGTCGTCAGCACGATGCAGATGGGCGTGACAGCCGCCATCATGCCGCTGGTCGTCGGGATCGTCGATGTGATCGTGATGGTCGGACGGCGCGGCTGGCGCTAGCCACGAAGGCCACGAAGGGTTCAGCCACAAAGCACAGAAAGAACACAAAGAAAAATCTTTGTGTTCTCTGTGCTCTTTGTGGCCAAGCTCAGTGATCGTCGTGGCTCAATCGACGCCGAACGCGAGCAACACGTTCCCCGGCCGTCCGATCAAACTGACGTAACCAGACAACACGTACACCATGCCACCCGAGACGACGGGTCCGGGGCCATCCATTGCACCGCCTTTGGCGGGCACCCCGTTGACCGTTTCGAACTCGCGGTTCGTGTTGAATGTCCAGACGACCTTGCCGTCCTCGGCGGAGTAGGCGCGCACGCCGCCGTCCATCGATCCGGCGAAAACGATTCCCGGAATTGCCGTCACCGCCGCGCCCTGCGCCGCGCTGCAACCGCGTTCGGTGCCGCAGAGACGCTCTGCTGGCGGCGCGGTCCATGCTTCTTTTCCTGTGGCCGCGTCGACCGCGCGCAGGCCGCCAGGTCCGTTGACGCCAAAGTACGCCTTGCTGCCGTCCACTGCGGCGCCCCACTGTCCGCCGAGTGCCGCACCAGCGCCGGTGCGGTACTCCCATACCTTCGTTCCTTTATCGGGATCGACGGCGTAGGCCATCCCGGCCTTCTGGTGAACGATCAGCAGATCCTTCCCCCCGACCTTCGTCAGCACTGGCGACATCGAAAAGTCGTGATCGGGCCCGAGCGTTTCCGGACACTGGCCGCCGGGAGGATTCGAGCGCCCGCATCCGCCCGCCCAGACGTCGTTCGCCAGCGGCTGGAACACCCACTTGTGCTTTCCGGTCTCGATATCCAGTGCGATCACCGCGTCGCTCGTCATCGTCGCTGGCCCGGAGTAGTTGTTGCCGGTGGTGAGGTAGACCGAGCGGCGACCCGGATCGACGGTCGGCGCGCCCCACACGCCAGCGCCCGACGGTCCCCAGATCGTTTTGCCTTCCGCGTTCTTGCCGCGCGCTGCGGGTGCATCGGAAATCGTGTACGACTTCCAGATGACAGTGCCGGTATTCGCGTCGAGTGACGTGATGCTGCCGCGGAACGTGCAGCATTCGTAGCGCGACTGTCCGCCCTGGCCTTCCTCACCAACGCCGGCAAGGGGGACGTAGAGCCGTCCGTTGTAGTACGTGGGTGAGCCAGTCGCGCGCGCGAAGATGTGATCGTCCAGCTTGCGCGACCAGAGCTCCTGCCCGGTATTCGCATCCACCGCGTACGCGGACGGCGTGCCGTCGGCGAAGAACACCGCATAGCCTGCCTGCCCGGCACGCTTGTATGGACCGACGGAGACGGCGGTGCGGATTCCGGCCTGCGCGTGATAGCGCCAGTAGGTGCAGCCCGTCTTCGCGTTGAGCGCGAGCACGTCGCCGCTCTCGCTGCCAACGAACACGCGGTCGCCGATGATCGCAGGCTGGGCGCGGGCGGAGTTCACGCCGGCAAACCCGATCGCCCATTTCAGCTTCAGCTTCGGAACGTCGGCAGCTTTGATCGTCGTCTGGTTGGCTGGCGTAAAGCGGGTGTTCGCGACGGTGCCGCCCCAGCCGTTCCATCCGTTCTCGAGGTCCGATGCCTTCAACGCCGGAGCTGCAGCCTGACAACGGCCGACAACTGATGGCGGCGCGGCCGTTCCCACAGGTCTCCCCGCGAGAAAGCCAGCGACCGCACGACGCTCCGCGTCCGTCAGTTCAGAGCCCTGCCTGAACATGTTGCCCGTCGTCAAAGAGGTGAGGATCGACTCGGGCGCGATCGTCGCGAGCACGTCACGCGTGGGCGCGCGCGAGCCTGCAGTCGGGGCCTGATGGCACGAGGCACATGACTTCTGGTACACCGCGGCGCCATCAGGGGCCTGTGCGAAGACCGGGCCGCCGAGAACCACGCCACTGAATAGAGCCGCCGCTACAAATGCTTTGCGCACGTCATGCCTCCGGGTGTCCGGATTAAATCACGAAGCGGACTTTTTCCGGCCGATGTGGCAAATCACGCTCCTTCACGTTCCCGCAGGGTCCGCCTGAAGGCGGACACCACAAGGCGCTGGCGCGTCGCGTTTTGGCGACTGGCCCGGGAATTGTTAACGTGAGAAAGATGCGCTGGCTGTTTCGTTGCGTCCTCGTGGCCGCAGTCTTCTTGTTCCCGACGGTCCGGGCCGCCGACGCGCCGGGCGATCTCCCGCTGCCGACCGTCGCCGACCTGAATCCCGATCCACACATCCTGGAAATCAATCTGACTGCCGAGGTCGCACAGGTGGAAATCGCGCCCGGGCGGCGAGTCGAGGCGTGGACCTACAACGGCGTCCTTCCGGGCCCGCTGATTCGGCTCTCCGTTGGTGATCGGCTGATCGTCCATTTCACGAACATGCTGCCGTCGCCGACGACGGTGCACTGGCACGGGCTGCGGCTGCCGATCCAGATGGATGGCGTTCCCGGCGCGTCTCAACCGCAAGTCGAGACCGGCGGAACGTTCACCTACGACTTCGTTGTCCCTGATGCCGGGCTCTACTGGTATCACCCGCACGTGATGTCGGCGGCGCAGGTGGGCTTCGGGTTGTACGGCGCCTTCCTCGTCGACGACCCGTCCGAGACATTCACGGTTGACGAGGAGCGCCTCCTCGTCCTGAGCGATATCGATCTCACCGAGAAGAACATGCTCGAGGATCCGCAAACCGGCGGTTCCACCGGCATGGCCTTCGGGCGCGAGGGCAACACGCTGCTCGTCAACGGCAAGAACCACCCGCGAGTGAGCATGCGTTCCGGTGTGACGCAGCGCTGGCGCGTCGTCAACGCGGCCAAGAGCCGGTTCTTCAATCTTGATCCCGGCACCGGCATGACCTTCACCAAGATCGGTGACGACAGCGGGCTGCAGGAGTATTCGGAGGAACTGGAGGCGCTGGTGCTCGCTCCCGGTGAGCGCGCGGACGTGTTCTACACGCCGAAAGCGAAGCCCGGCACCGAGTACGGCGTCCACGCATATCTCTTCAATCGCGGGTTCGGCAGCGTCGAGGCACGTCAAAGTGAAGACCTCTTCACCGTCGTCATGGCGGATACGCCGGCTGTCACACCCCAACCGCTCCCGAGGGTGACTCGCGCCATCCAGCCGCTCAGCCAGGTTGGCGCCACGTCGATCGCCATTGAGTTCGGGATTGAGCAGAGGGACGACAAGTCGTTCTACTACACGATCAATGGGAAGCCGCTCGAGCGCATCCCGCCGATCAAAGCAACCGTAGGCGAGACGCAGATCTGGAAGGTGAGCAACACCACCCCGTGGTCACACCCTCTGCACATCCACGGCTTCTTTTTCCAGGTACTGGACAAGAACGGGAGGCCGAGGCGGCCGTTGCAGTGGAAGGATACGGTCAGCGTTCCCTTCAAGGACAGCGTGACGATTGTCGTTCGATTCGACGATCGACCGGGCTCGTGGATGTATCACTGCCACGTCCTTGACCACGCTGAAGGCGGCCTCATGAGCGCGGTGCAGCTCTCGCGCCCCGGCGAGCCACCACCGCCCTTGCCCTCGGAGCATGCGACACGCCACGAAGGCCACTGAGTCCTAGCCACAAAGGACACGAAGAACACAAAGAGAAAAACCTTTGTGCTTCTCTGTGATCTTTGTGGCTCCCTTTAGTGATCTTCGTGGTTCCACTGACGAAAATGCGTGTTCCACTGCCGATCATCTGACCTGCACGTTCCGTCACCCTGTGTTCTCAGTGGTTTCGGGACGCTGCGCACGTCATTGCCACGGCAATTCCTTTGCTCCCCTCCAGGCACGAGGAGGGTAGGTTGTGCCTTCGAAAAGAGGAAGCAAAATTCTTGACCGCGTGAAATCGTCGAAGCAACGGGCGCGAAGCAGGGCGGCGGCGAAACCGTCGGCGTCCGGAACACGCCGCACGCGCGTGGCGAAACGCCGTTCATCTCTTGCTCCGCGAACCGTCGTCGTCGGCACGCTGTGCGTCGTGGCTGCGGCGGCACTCGTCATGTCCCGTCAGTCCTCCATCGTCAACTGGGAGGCGGAGGTGGATGCGGCCGGCAACGTGGTGTCGCTCGAGCGCATCGAGGCGCCACCATTGTCACGACCTCCGGAGCCACCGGCGCGACTCGTTGCGGCGTCATTGCGGACGACCGAAAGCGAGGCAGCGCCGACGTCTCCTTCGTCGTCGAGCGTCCATGCGGCCGCGTCCCGTCCCGCGACCATCGCCGGCTGTCTTGAACGTGACGACGACAGCTTCTGGCTGCGGAACGTGTCGGGAGACGATGCGCCGAAGTCGCGGAGCTGGAAGTCGGGCTTCCTGCGAAAGTCATCTGCGTCGGTTGAACTGGTTGATGGTGTGTCCATCAATCGCCTGGCCTCGTATGTCGGCCGGCGAATCGAGACAACCGGGGCGCTCACCGATCGCGAGATGCACGTGAAGACGCTGCGCGTGCTCGGCGCCTGCGAATAGCAAAGTTCGTGGTTCGTGACCTGCGCTGTCAATCGCAGATGGGAGGATGTATCGGCGTAGAATGATGCATTCCTCCTCATCCCCCATGAGTCCGGGCTTCGATCTCTCGGTGCGCGACGCGGTCGACTGGCTGCGAGACATGACGGCCGAGTCCGTGGATCTCGTCATCACGGACCCGGCGTACGAGTCGCTCGAAAAGCACCGTGCCGTCGGTACGACCACCCGGCTGAAACACAGCAAGTCGTCGAGCAACGACTGGTTCAACATCTTCCCGAACGCGCGGTTTGGCGAGCTGTTTGCCGAGATCCACCGCGTCCTCAGGCCGGACACGCATTTCTATCTACTCTGCGACGCCGAGACGATGTTCGTGGCGAAACCGGCGGCGGAGAAGGCAGGCTTCCGGTTCTGGAAGCCGCTGGTCTGGGACAAGTGCACCATCGGCATGGGCTATCACTACCGTGCGCGCTACGAACTGATCCTCTTCTTCGAAAAAGGGAAGCGGCGGCTGAATGATCTCGGGATCGCGGACATCATCGAAGTGCCGAGGATCCGCGGCGGCTATCCGGCAGAGAAGCCGGTAGAGGTCGCCGAAGTGTTGATCCGTCAAAGTTCAGAGGTGGGTCAGCTGGTGGCCGATCCGTTCATGGGCTCCGGCAGCGTCGGCGTCGCAGCCGCGAGGCTCGGCCGGCGGTTCCTGGGCAACGACGTGAATCCGGAAGCCGTGCAGATTGCGACGCGGCGGTTGCGCGAGGCCGGCGGCCAGGGAACCGGACCGGCGCCGCCCGACAGTGAACCGATGCAGGCGGATCTTCTCGCATGAAAGGCCGACTTGAAGGTCGGCCTCTACCGACCTTTTTGCCTGGCGTCGCCGGTCCGAAATCGCAGATGACGGGTGCGGACTACGCCAACCTGGTGGCGTGGTACGTCGCCCGGCGTTTCGAGTCGCGCGGCTTGAAGGCGTATCGGGAAGTGCGCGTCGGCAAGACGATCATCGCCAAGAACCGCTGCCTGGACATTCTGTGCGTCGGTGAAAACGGACAGAAGGCGTTCGCGATCGAGTGCAAGTTCCAGGACAGCCAGGGAACGGTGGACGAAAAGATCCCGTACGCACTGGATGATCTGCAGGCGCTGCCGATGGCCGGCTGCATCGCCTACGCGGGAACAGGTTTTTCGCCCGGTGTGCTGCACATGCTCGCCGCGTCACCGCACGCGGCCTACTGTCTGCCATCGACGGGGCAGGTCGAGTCGTCGAACGAGACGCGCGAGCTCGATCATCTGCTGGCCGTTCACTTCGGCTGGTGGGACGTCCTCACTGAACGCAAGCGCCCCGTCTAAAGCGTCTTTTCAGCGCACGATCCGGCTGCCGTCGAGCTTGAGCAGCCGAGTTGCGGCAATGTTACGCCACAGTTCTTCAGGGGTTACGTCCGGCCAATAGTCTTGCGGACTCGAGAGGTTGCGGCGCCATCACCCATCCTGCGGTGGAGGCCGAACCGACCATTCGTTGCCCGGAGGGCTGGTTATGAGACGGACGTGGATATTACTGCTTGCCTTTTTGTTTGCGGCGGTCGCGCGAAGTGCGTCGGCGGCCGGCTACACCCTCGCAGACTTCACCCCGCTTGGGGCGTCTGTGGCCGGAGGTTCCCTCCCGGAGAGCACGCCGTTCCTGCTCTCGTCGCCCGCCTTCAGGCAGGAGACGATCAACGTGAATAACGCCGGAGCCGCCAACGGGGGCGTCAAGCTCGGCGACAACTGGGACATGATCACGCTCAACGAGAACGGTCCCCAGGCTGGCCGCTACCTGTTCGCTCCCTACGAAACCGGCAGTGCCGGCGTTCGCCGCCTCGATCTGCAGACCGGACAGGCAGTGTCGATCGTGGCACCGGGAACTCAGAACTTCGTCAACGGCGACGCCTCGCGCTGGACGCCCTGGGGCACCTATCTCACTGCTGAAGAGACGACGAACGGCCGGCTGTTCGAGATCACGAATCCGCTCGACGCGCCGGGTTCGATCAATTTCGTCTGGCGCAGCGCCGTTCCCGTGTCTTCGTATGAGGGCCTCGTCTTCGACAAGTTCAACAACCTGTACTTTGGCGACGAGGACAACGGCGGCGCGGTTTACAAGTTCACGTCCGTGACCCCGAATAACGGCGCCACGTTCTTCAATGCCGGTCAGACATTCGTGCTGAAGGTCGGCGCAGGCGGCAACACCGAGGCGACCGGAAATGCCACATGGGTGCCGATCACCGACGTCAACGGCAACCCGCTGCCGGGCATCCCGACCGTGGTCGTCGGCGGCAAGACCGTCGTCAACGCGCGCGGTGCCGCCGATGTCGTCCTTGGAACCACCTTCCAGCGGCCCGAGGACTTCGAGATTCAGAACCTGTCCAACGGCAATCAGATCATCTACTTCGCCCCGACGACGAACAGCAAGGTGATGTCGATCGACATCTCAAACCCGAATGTCCCGGTGGTGAAGCTGGCGGCGAGCCAGGCCACTCTCGACATGGCCACGTCGCTCATTGTGGGCAGCGCGTTTCAGGCCACGGACAATCTGGCCATCGATGCGTGGGGCAACATCTACGTCGTCGAGGATCTCGGCGGCATCAACACCGGCGCCGGCCAGGGATTCGACATCTGGTTTCTGCAGGATCTGAATCGTGACGGCGTGGCGGAGTCAGTTGGCCGCTGGGCCTCTCTCTCCACTCTGGGAGCAGAGCCGACGGGGCTCTATTTCAATCCGTTCAATGCGAACGAAGCCTTTATCAATGTCCAGCACGCGAACAGCGATCTGGACCGCACGATCCGGATCACCGCCATCCCCGAGCCGGCGACCCTGTCGCTGCTGACGCTGGGCGCCGGCGGACTCGCCGCTCGCCGCCGGCGCGCCAGACAGAAGAAATCCGCCTAGCATCGAAGCCGCGGGGCCGTCGTCAGCGGACGACGCGCCCCGCTTCCAGTTTCACGTCAGCCTTCCGCCACGCCTGCGCCAATTGAGTCCGCAGCGCGATCGTTTCGCCGTCGCGCTCGCGGCCCTGCCTGATGCGGCTCTCGCGCAGGCCCGACAGCGACCAGCCGTTGTTCGGGAATCGTTTCAGATCCGCTCTGAACGCCGCTTCGGCTTCAGCCGCCCGGCCCAGCGAGAGCAGGGCCGCGCCCTGCAGTTGACGCACGGGGAGCGGCCAATCGGGCGGTTCCATGTAGGTCAGCGTGTCTTCCATCGCCGCGGCTGAGGCGAAATGCTTTGCTGCCTCACCGGCACGCTTCTGCCGCGCGCGCAGTTCACCTGCCGCCACGTCGTACGCGATCGCCGCGACCGCCGACCCGACGTTGACGGACGAGACATAGAGCGACTTCAGCGATGCATCGTCCTTGGCAGTCGCGACCATGGCGAGATGCTTCTCCGCTTCGTCGAAACGATTGGTCGCTGCCGACGCGATGGCTTTTGCCGCATGAGATATCGCCTGCATGTAAGGGATGTCCTGCGGCGGGTCGGGCTCGGCCAGCACGTCGTCCCACATCGCAAACCGGAGCTTCGTGTAGAGCGGTGTCAGCATGAAGTGCTGCACCATTCCCCCCATTGCCGGATCGCGCAGCATATCCGCGTGCATCTTGTCCTTGACTTCGTTGGCCGCACGAAGCGCGTCAGCGCTTCGCCCTTCGAGCGACGCGGACGCGACGAAGAAGTGCGGGTTATGCGGGATATAGCCGATGTCGTAGGTCATGTTGCCGCCGACGGCATTGCCGGCCTTGTACGCGGCGTCGGCCTTGATGGCGTTTTCGTTCGCCGTGGACGCGTCGTTGAAGCGGCCGGTGCGCAGATAGATGTGCGCCGGCATGTGCACGAGATGGCCCGCGCCGGGCACGAGGGCCGGCAGCCTGTCCGCATACTGCTCGGCGCGCTTCGGATCCGGCGACGCCTCTACAGCATGGATATAAAGGTGGATCGCGCCAGGATGATCCGCCTTTCGTTTGAGCACCGACTCGAGCGAGGAGAGAACCTCCGGGGTGAACCCGCGCGGGCTTCTGTCGGCGTTCCAGTAATTCCACGGCGACGTGTCCATCAGCGACTGCGCGTACAGCGTCATCGCATCGAGGTCGTCCGGGTATCGCTGCGCCACGTCCTTCATCGCCGCCGCATACGCGGCATCGAGCGGCGGACGCTCAGTCTTCGGATCGGCGACGTAGCGCCTGGCGAGCGCGTCGATGTACGCCTGCTCCTTTGCCGATGCCCTGGCGGCCCGCTGCTTCGCCTGCCCAATCGCGTCGAACGCGTCTTTCGCCGCTTCGGGTGTGATCGGAGCATTGATGTTCGGCCCGAGCGCGAACGCGATGCCCCAGTAGCACATCGCGCAGTCCGGATCGATCGCGAGCGCCTGCTTGAAGGAGCGGATCGCCTCAGCGTGGTTGAACGCGTAGGAGAGCGTCAGCCCCTGGTCGAAATACCTCTGCGCCTCGGGCGCTGCGGTGGTGATCTCGTGATGGAGACTGCCGAGGTTGTCGTAAAGAGGTGCCTTCGAAGCGTTCGACTCGGGTGTGCTGGTCTTCGAGCAGCCGGTCGCGCTCACGAGTGCGAGCACAAGAACAAGCATCTTTGTCATAACAGTTGTGGCGCAGGCTTCGCCGGGTCGTAGTTTCCTTGAGGCCGACCTGCCGAGGCGGACCTGCCATGGAGTATAGATAACCATGCGCAAACCGGTGCGTCCGTTTGTTCTTCTGTGTGCAATTGTTCTGACGTCGGTGGCGGGCGCGCAGACGCAGCCGCCGCGGACCTGGCGCCTCGATTTCTATCAGACCGGCGGCCCCGGCATCGAGGCCTACAGCTTCGACCGCGTCGTCATCGAACCGCTGGCCTGGCCGGACAATCCGGCCGCGGCCGTCGAGGCACAGCCGACCGGCAACTACCGGTTCGAGATCCTCTCCGGCGGCAAGACGATCTTCACCCGCGGCTACGACCCGGCGTTTGCCGAGTGGCTGACGACCGCGGAGGCGAAGAAGATCCGGCGCACGTTCCAGGACTCGCTGCGGTTCCCGGCGCTGACGGCCAAGGCCGACGTCGTCCTGAAGAAACGATCGGAAGAGGGCGCCTATAAAGAGGTGTGGCGCTACTCGGTCGATCCGGCGGATCCGTTCATCGACCGTTCGACGCCGGCGCGGCAGCAGGCGATCGAGATTGAGAAGCACGGTGACCCGCCGACAAAGGTCGATCTGCTGCTGCTGGGTGACGGTTACACCGCCGCAGAGTGCACGACCACGTTTCAGCAGCAGGCGAAGCGGCTGTCTGCGGCGCTCTTCAACGTGGAGCCGTTTAAGTCCCGTCGCAACGACTTCAACGTCTGGGGCCTGTGTCCGCCATCAGCGCAGTCGGGCATTGCGAGCCCCTCGCGCAACATCTATCGCCGGACGCCGGTCGGCGCCGCCTACGACGCGTTTGCATCCGAGCGCTACATTCTGACGTTCGAGAACCGCGCCTGGCGCGACATCGCGGCATGGGCGCCGTATGAATACCTGATCATCCTGACCAACGGGGTCACCTACGGAGGCGGCGGGCTCTACAACGTGTTCTCGACCGCCGCGGCCGGCAACGACTTCGCGGAGTACCTGTTCATCCACGAGTTCGGCCATCACTTCGCGGGCCTCGCCGACGAGTACTACACATCGCCCGTCGCCTATGAGCCGCCGGCAAGGATCTTCGAGCCATGGGCGGCGAACGCGTCGGCGACAACCGACCGCGCGAAGCTCAAATGGCGCGACCTGCTGACTCCTGGCGTGCCGCTGCCGACGCCGTGGCCGAAGGAACAGTTCGAGGCGATGCAGAAGGACTATCAGGCGACGCGTGCGAAGCTGCGCGCGGACAAGCGTCCCGAGGCGGAGATGACGGCGCTGTTCCGACGCGAAGCGGACGCCGAGATGAAGCTGTTCGCCACCGCTGCGAACAAAGGCAAGGTCGGTCTCTTCCAGGGCGCGAACTACGACGCGAAGGCGTTCTACCGGCCGGAGCTCGACTGCATCATGTTCTCGCGCAACCCGGTGCCGTTCTGCAAGGTGTGTCAGCGTGCGCTGTCGCAGCAGATCGACAGGCACACAAAACGTTAGCCTTCGTGACTAAAGACTGTGGCACGTGGCGTCGTATAACCACGGTATCCGGGGCGTGATATTCTCCGCCCCACTTGACGGTGGCCCCCTGAAGGAGGGCCCTACGAAAGGATTCGAGATGGCCACTGAGCAGGAGATACCGCGTGAAGCGATTCACGCCTACAACCTCTACATCCATGGCGAGATCGACCGGCGCGCGTTCTTCGACCGGGTCAAGAAGGTAGCGGTCTCCGCCGCCGCGGCCGGCGCCATCGTCGATCAGCTGATGCCGAACTACGCGCTGGCGCAGCAGGTGAAGCCGGACGATGCGCGGCTGAAGACGTCGCGCGAGACGGTGCAGTCGCCGAACGGCAACGGCACGATCAAGGGCTACCTCGTGCGTCCGGCGAGCGCCGGCACCAGCAAGCTGCCGGCGATCCTCATCGTCCACGAGAACCGCGGTCTCAATCCCCACATCGAGGACGTGACGCGGCGCATGGCGCTCGAAGGGTTCATGGCGTTTGCTCCGGATGGCCTGACGTCAGTCGGCGGCTATCCCCCGGGTGGAGACGACGACCAGGGCGGCAAGCTGTTCGCCAGCGTCGATCGAACGAAGATGCAGGAGGACATGTACGCCGCGGCGGTGTGGCTGAAGAATCGTCCGGACAGCACGGGAGCGCTGGGGGCGACCGGCTTCTGCTACGGCGGCGGCGTGGTGAATCAGCTCGCGGTTCGCATGGGCGCGGATATTCAGGCCGTGGCGCCGTTCTACGGCCAGGCGCCGATGGCCGCGGATGTCGCGAAGATCAAGGCCGCCGTGCTCGTGCATCACGGCGAGACCGACACGCGACTCGCGCAGGCGTGGCCGGCGTACCAGGAAGCCTTGAAGGCCGCGGGCGTGCCGAACGAAGGGCACATCTACCCGGGCGCGGGCCACGGATTCAACAATGATGCGAGCGCCGCGCGCTACAACAAAGCTGCCGCCGACGCCGCGTGGAAGCGGACGATCGAGTGGTTCAAGATGTACGTGAAGAAATAGTTAGATAGTTGGATAGTTAGATAGTTCGTAGTCAGTTGGTAGCTGGTAGTTGAAGAGTCCTCTTCGTGCTCTTCACTACCAACTATCCAACTAGCTAACTAGCTAACTTACTTGGCTTCGCCGCGGAACCGACCGACGTACGCTGCCTTCGCAACAACCTTCCCAGCCAGCGCTTTATAAAACTCTTCGCGCGTTGCGGTTACCGGGATGTCGATGTTGCTGCTCAGCGCGTACACCTCGAAGATGTAGTGGTGATAGCGCGGGCCTGCCGGTGCGCCGGGTCCCATGTAGACCGGCTTCTTCTGCATGTTCGTACCCATCACCGTTCCCGCCGGCATCTTGCTGCCGTCGGCAGGACCTTCGGGCCAGCCAGCTGCAGAGGCGGGCACGTTCCAGAACAGCGCGTGGAGGATATCGGCTGGCGGGTCGCCGAGACTCGGCTCGATGTCGTGGAAGATCACCGCGAACGAGACCGCCGTCATCGGAGCGCCGATGATCTTGAAGGCCGGTATCGTGCTGCCGCCGGCGCTCGAGTACTTCGCCGGAACGATCGCGCCGTCCGCGTAGGCGTCGGATTCGAGGTACATCGGCACCAGGCCGAACCCGCCGCCGCGGCCGCCGCCGCGACCACCGCCGCCTCCGCCCTGTGGCGCCTGCGCCGCGAGAGTGGCGCCGAGCGCCACCGCAACAGCTACTGCCGCCAGTGTTGAACTGAAGAGTCTGCTTCGCATGCTGTGAACACTCCTGCTTGTCGCGCCGGCCGCGCAGCGGCGGAGGCGGAAAGGTTAGCCCCTCAATCTACCCCGGATCGCAGACAGTTGGTAGTAGTTGGCTGGTTCGTAGAAGACCAACTCGCTACGAACTATCCAACCAGCTCACCAGCTAACTGATTTCATACGGCTCGCACAGCCCGCCGAGCCGATCGCGGCCATGCCGCGACGCCAGACGTAACAGTCTGAGGAACACCTGCGCGGTGATGAACGCATCGCCGCCCGCGGTATGACGATCGTGAGGGATGACGCCGAACCGTTCGCACAGGCTGTCGAGCGTGAACTCGCGAATCCGATCCTGGTCGGCAAACGCACCGGCTCGCTCGAGGTGCAGCGTCAGGTCCATCGTATCCAGGCTGCGGTTCTGCAGTTCAAACCCCCAATGCCGCTGGTAGCCGCTGTTCAGCGTCGAGATGTCGTGGCCGATGTGATGGCCGACGATGACGCCGTCCTGAAGGTAGTTTAGGAAGTGCCGCAGCGCCTCCGGTTCATCGACGCCGCCGCGGCTTTCCTCGCGCGTGATGCCGTGGACGGTGACCGCCGAACTGTTCCGCTCAACCTTGAGCAGCGCTTCGAAGGAGTCGCCAAGAACGATGTCGCCATCCTGGACGGCGACGGCGCCGATCGTAATGATCCGGTCGGTGACCGGATTCAGTCCGGTGGTCTCGGAGTCGAGCGCGACGAAACGCACGCGCTCGAGCGGCGTCTCGTCGGTCCACGTCGTGGCAAAGCGACCCCGATAGTTCTCAACGAACGGCTCCGTCACAGCGCGTCGAGCCAGCTGTAGTTCGCGGTCAGCTCGATCAACCGCTGGATGACGCGGAAACCGCTCTTGAGCACCTGCCGGTCGTGGCGGCTGAGCAGCGTCGGCGGAAGATCGGCGCCGCCGGTTCCCTGCCTGATGCCGATGCGTCCCTGCAGCCAGAGCACGAGGCTCAGTGTGTCTGCCGCCTCGCGAAAGATCGCTTCGTGCTGTGGCAGCAGACGACGGGCCATCGCAAAGCGTTCGTGCGAGGCGCCGCCGAGCACGCGCCCCGCCGCGATGCCATACACGCGCGCCACGTCCACCAGTGGCGTCAGCGCGTTGCGATCGAGCTGAAAGAGCGAGCTCCGCTCGCCCATCTCGTCAACCACGGCGTCCTGGAAGAACGTCAGCGGCGGAAGGCGCGCCACGCAGTCGTTGGCAATGATTCTGAGGAAGTCGCGATCGACGGCGGCGGCGACAACGGCCTCGAGCTCGCGCAATAGATCGGCGGCAGGTCCGCCTCGTCTGGCGTCGGCATTCGGCGGAACCTGCTGCAGATCGCCGAACGAGCTCAGCGGGATCTGTCCCACATCGAAGAACGCCCGGGCCAGATACATCTGTTCGAGGATCGGGTTCCTGACCCACGCCACGTAGCGGCGTTTCCACTCGTCCATGCTCGCGGCGTAAAACGACACGTCGAAGGGGCGATCAGGCCTCGGCAGATAGTCGCAATCGGCAAGCAGGTCCACGACTTGCTGGTATGCGGTCCTTGCTTCGGTCGGCGGCAGCTCCGTGATCAACATCAACTCCGGCATCAGCCGGGTCAGGGACTCACGCCGGCCAGCCGACCCGCAGAACGCCCACCCGTCTGAGTCCTGCCCCGCGAGCGCGAGCACCCGCAGGACGATCGACTCGTCCACGAGCGACGTGAACTGTGCCAGCCAATCCACCGCGCGGACGCTCTCGAGATGCTGCAGCACGAACGCGCGGGCGCGATGGTTGAGCCCGCGCAGCTCCGGCGTAGTGCCGGCGCGACGGATCTCGCGCAGGATCGACACCGGTTGATCGCCGAACACCGACGCCAGATCGGCTGCCGTGACCAGCGCGTGCAGCTCTCCCTTCGGCGTGCCATCCGCGGTGATCGCCAGCGCGACGGCGTTCGCGGCGCCCATTGTCAACACGCCGTCAGCGACGGACGCGGTTGGTGGCAGTGCAGCCGGAGGCCCCGCGAGCAACGTCGCAACCGGTTGTTCCGATGAGCCGCGGCCGTCCGCAATCCAGCCAACCAGATCCTGTGAGGTGACGATGCCGGCGACATGACTGTGCGCGTCGAGCACGGCGATCGCGTCGATGGCGTTCGTCTGCAGGCGTTGGGCGACGGTGCGAATGCTGTCGCCGCTCGAACACGTAGCCAGGCCTCTGGTCTTGACGACCTCGTGCAGAAAGACGTCGCCCGGCTGTTGTTGCGCCGCCGCCTGGTAATCGAGCGTCACGGTGCTGTACGCGGACACGTACTGTTTTGCAGCGGGATACTTGTCGAGCAGCGAGCCGAGGTCGTCGGCGGGGAGGGCGTAGACGACGACGTCGGTGGCCGCGCGCGCTGAGTGCAGGCACGCCGGCGCGCCGTTGAAGCACTCGACGCCGAGCAGGTCGCCAGGGCCGCGGACGTCGCGCAGCTCGAAGCGGCCATTGACGTCGCTCCACAGCGACACCACACCCTGTTGAATCACAAATACGTACGGCTTGTGCGCCTCGCCCTGCGAGAGGACGTGCTCGTTGCGTTCATGAAAGCGCACCCGGCCGCTGCCCGCCAGCGCGAGCACGTCGCCATTGTCCATGGCCTGAAACGGCGGGTATTTGTTGAGGAAATCAGCTACTCGATAGCTGATCGTCGCGGTCTCCATTGGTTTTGGGAGTTGGGAGTTGGCGCGCCTAGTTCTTACTACGAACTATCTAACTATCCAACTATCTAACTATCCAACTATCTAACTAACCCAAGCCGCTTCTTCAGGTCGGCCTCGAGATCCGCCAGGGTCGCGCCAAACCGCGGCAGCGCGGATTCCACGGTGTGACCGCGATCGAGCTCCTGCAGCATCAGGCCGATGTTCGCGAGGCCGATTCGTGCGATCAGCGCGCGGGTGGCGACGCCGCTCATCGCATAGGCGAGGTCCGCCTGCGGTGCGGTGAGCCCGGTGTAGCCGCCCTCGAGGTTCGCCAGCGGCACGAACGCGCGGGCAGCGGCGAGCCGCTTCTCGGCGGCGGCGAGATCCTCGCCTTCGAAATACATCGCCAATCCTTCGTGCAGCCAGACGGGAATGTTGCGCGACGAGATCGCCTGCAGCATCGCATGCGTCAGCTCGTGCGTCAGGATGCGATCGAAGGCGCGCAGGTTCTGCGTGGCGCCGGCGACGGGCATGCGGATCTGGCCGTCGAAGCCGCCGCCGGCCCATTCGGGCACGCCGGTGATGTCGCGGAACTGCTTGTCCGTGTAGAGCAGCACGTTGATCGGGTTCGACGGATACGAGCCGAGGGCCTGACCGATGCGCCAGAACGAGTCGCGCAGCACGATGGTGGCGCGTTCGGCGAGCACGCCATTGGCCGGACCTTCGAACAGGATCGTGAAGCGGTCGTCCTTGACGGCGCGGAAGCTGTCCTGGACGGTGGCTTCCTTGTGCCACGCGGCCAGCCGCTCACGCAGCTGCGCATCGTTCGGCGCCAGCGCGATCGCACTCTCGTACGTCTTGATGGCCGCGGTCAGGTCGCCCTGGCGATAGGTAATTTCCCCAAGCAGCGCCATCGCCGGCACGAGCCTCGGCTCGGCCTGCAGGGAGCGCTTGAGAAATGCCATCGCATCAACGTCGCGTCCCTGAAGATGCGCGGCGGCGCCCGCGCCGTAGAGGGCGATGGCATTGCCTGGTTCGACGGCGAGAGCGCGGCGGAAGGACGTGGCGGCACGATCGGCGTCGCCTTTCTGCAGCGCCGCCATCCCTGCATTCAGCGACTCGTCAACACTTTGCCCCCTTAGCGCAACACCCGCCAGGCTGGCCAGCGCGACGACGAGGAGGAATCGTGTGAACCCGCGACTACGAACTACCAACTATCCAACTACCAACTATCTAACTATCTAACTATCTAACTACCAACTAATTCACGTGGCAGCTGATGCAGTTGGTCTGCGCCTGCGGCAGCGGCTGCTTGTTCTTCATCCACTCCGCCGCGCGTGTCGCGTAGTCCGTTCCCTTCAGCATCGACTGAATCATCCCGTAATACTTTTCGGCATCTGCCGTCTTTCCTTGACGGCTGTTCAGTTCTGCCAGGCCCTGCAACAGCTCCCCGAGCGAGTGCTGGCTCAGCTTGTCGAGCTGTCCCTGCTGCAGATCAAACATCCGTTGGTAGTCCACGCGCGCATTTTCGATGAGGCCCGGCACGTTTGCCAGCCGAGGCATCGTTGGTGTCAGCATTCGCAGCACGACGCCGCGCGCCATGCGCACGCGAATGTCGTCCGGCGCGATGCCGACGGCCGAGTCCATTTCCTTGGTCGCGCGCTGAAAGAGACCGATGCGCTCGAGCCCCGACAACTCGGTGTTCGACGATGAGTAATACAGTGTCGCAGCGCCATGCCACGCGAGAGCCTGCGCGTGGCTCGGGTTGGCGGCGATCGTCTGCGCGGTCGCATCGAGCGCGCGCTGCAGCGCCCCGGCGTTGCCGCCGAACCCGCTGAACAGATCCGCCATGACCTGCGGCGGCAGCGACGTGCCCGTCACGACTGTCGGCGCACCCGCTGCTGCCGTCGGCGAAGCCGCCGCGCCGCGTCCACCCGGACGTCCGCCGCGGCCCGCACCCGGGGCAGCGAGCAGACCGCTCACCTGATTGAGCGCCACACGCTGCAGCGTGCCGTTCTGGCCGGCCGCGAGAATCGTCCCTTGCGTTTGCGATCGCGCAAACTGCTCCCAGGCGGCTTCGTCTTCGCGGCGCACCGGGACCAGGCCGAACGAGATGGTCCCCATTTCATCCGTCGATTCCTCGCCCCACCACACGCGCTTCGGCGGATTGCTCGGCTGATTCGGATTGCTCGCGCTGTTGTCGTAGCTGATACGGACGTCGATCCGCGTTCCCTTCGGCAGGATCAACGGCTCCTTGTAGTTGTAGCCGTCCTGCCAGTTGAAGTCCCAGTTCTGAATCCAGAGCAGCTCCTTCTTCGAGCCGTCGGGCAGCGTGGCGGTTGCCTTGAACTCCTTGCCCAGATAGTGCGCGTGCGGGTTCGCCAGATACAGCTTCACGTCCACCGGCATAACCGCGGACCGTTCCATGGCGTAGTTCTTCTCGCCCGCAGGAATCTCCGTCAGGCTGCCGATGCCGAAGAGCCCCGGCAGCTGCAGGACGCGCAACATCCGATCGGGTGCCTTTTCCGCGAAGTAGATGCCGACAGTGGACTTCTCGCGTTCGGCCTTGCCCGACGGATGGAAGTGCATCTGAATGATGAAGTCCGAGCCCTTGCCGATCGGCAGCGCGAGGCCTTCAGGAAGGAACCGCGGGCTGGCGCCCACCGCCCATCCGCCAAGCTGACCCGCCGGCGAGATGTTGGGATTCGCGCCGATCGGGGCGAGCCCTCTGAATCCGGGCTTTCCGTCCGCGCCATCCTGCGACGCATACGCACCGGCGCGAACGTACGCAAACAGCGCGTGGTGCACCACGGTGCGGGCCCGCGGACGGAATTCAACGGCGCGCACCCACTTGTCCTCGAGCAGCCCCGATGGGATCACGAAGTTCCGGAAGATGTCCGGACCGCTTGCCGGCACCTCGAACTCCGTCGGCATTTCGAGCACGAGGTCGGGTGTGCCGAGCCGCCAGCCGCTCGTGAATTTCGGCATCGCCGGCATCTTCGACTTGTCGCCTTCCGGCATGCCGCTCTTCACCCACGCGGCGATCGACTGGATCTGATCGTCGGTGAGCCGCCGTTCGTCCTGAAAGTCTCCGAAGCCATGGGTTGCCTGCCATGGCGGCATGATCCGGGCGCCCGTGACCGCCGCGATCAACTGACCGCGGTTCTTCACGTCGTCGTAGGAGATCAGCGAGAACGGCGCGGCTTCGCCTGGTCGGTGGCACGCCACACAATTCTGGTAAACGATCGGCGCAATCGTTTCGGTGAAGGTGACCCTGGCGTTCTGGGCCTGGAGCGGCGTTTCAGCCCGCGACACTGCGGTGACGATGAATGCCGCGGAAAAAAGGGCAAGGACCAGGTTTCGTGTGCGCATGTCCGTTTCTCTTCAGGCCGACCTGAAGGTCGGCCTCTACCGTTTTCGGGTTCTGGCTACCTTTTCGGGTTCTGGCTACCTATTCGGGTTCGGGCGTGCCCTGAGCGAGCCCGCAGGGCGAGTCGAAGGCCTCGTTATGAAGCAGCCGAGCGCTTCGGTTTCCGGTTTCGGTACTGCCTTGCCCGCGAGGATGGCATCGAGCGCGTCGGTCAGATCGTGCTCGGTGACGTTCCGGCGGGGCTTTCCAAGGGACGCATATAAGTTGTCGATCCGGCCGCGGTAGCGGACAGCGCCGGTCGCGTCAACCACCGCAGCCGTCGGGGTAATCGTTGCGCGGGCGCGATCGGCGATCGCCCGCGTCTCGTCTATCGCCGCACTGACTCCGGTGTAGGCGAATTCCTTCAAGTGTTTACGGACGGCGGAGGCTTCGAGGCGCACATCCTCATAGGCCAGCGAGCAGCTGACTCCTCTGGACGCGTACGCCTTACAAATGCGCTGGATTTCCGGTGCGTAGGCATTCGAGATGGGGCAGTCGGACTGGACGAACAGGATGACGTTCGCCTTCCCGGCGGGAGCGAAGAGCTCGAGCGAGCCGCCGTCGATGTCGCGCGTCTGTCCGGACACACTTCCAGCCAGCATGACGATGCCCGCTCCAAGCAGGACCCGTCCCAGGCGCATCGAAAGCACTCCTTCGCGCGGCGCCCCGTTATGGGGTGCCTTTAGGGGGTAGACCTAGATCGTAACCTTCAATACCGAAAATACGGGCAAAAAGTTCTTTCCGTTTGATATGTTTCGCCCATGAAATGGCTGCCGCTGACGCCTTTCCAGCACATTGGGATCCTAAGCTTAGAATTCCACGTGGACAAGTTGTCGCG